>Ga0315279_10001608_pt1 | contig 37071 bp, 43 predicted proteins | sample YL17G06_20_MG_FD_203694 | JGI IMG/M metagenome (GOLD analysis project Ga0315279, IMG submission 203694) | Sediment microbial communities from Yellowstone Lake, YNP, Wyoming, USA - YL17G06_20 | ecosystem: Environmental > Aquatic > Freshwater > Lake > Sediment | place: USA: Wyoming | collected...
CTGAATGAACTACCCTCCCGAACCCTTCCGCATCTAAGTGACCGAATCGATTCACCTCATCTCACCCAGAGAGCGCTAAGCCGCGCTTAAAGAAGCAGCCTACAACCTGTTCGCCATCAAATCAATTAAGTAACGAGAAACAAGTGAAGGACCTTCCACACTCGTTTCTCGTTACTCGTTTCTTGCTACTTTCATGTCAACAAGGCATCCCGAAAGCCGGGGATATCCAGAAATCCGTGTCCGCTGATATTAAAGGCAATTACCTTTTCCTCACCGGACTCACGGCATTTTAGCGCTTCGTCAATGGCGCAGCAAATCGAATAGGACGACTCAGGCGCCGGCAGCCAGCCCTCGGTTTTGATGAATAGTTTGGCACTTTCAAAAACGTGTTTCTCGTCATCGGGGTAGGCAACAGTATCAATGTACCCTTTGTTCCTCAAGAGGCTGATGATGGGCGAACAACCGTGATAGCGCAGCCCGTCGCCCTTGATGGGCTTCATGTCGGCCTTGTGTCCCAACGTGTACATCTTCAACATCGGCGTCATTTCGGCGTAGTCGGCAAAGTCATATTTATACTCACCTTGCAGGTTCGGGGCGGACTGGCTTTGCGCTGCAATGAATTTGATTTTCTTGCCCTTCTTCAATACATCGCCGACAAATGGCAGAGCAAACCCACCGAAGTTGGAACCGCCGCCGAGACAGGAGATCACGATGTCGGGATAGTCATCAAAGATCTCAAACTGTTTTTGGGTCTCTAGTCCAATGACAGTCTGATGAAGCAGGACGTGGTTTAGCACAGAACCGAGGCAGTAGATTGCCTTCGGGTCTTTCTGGGAATCCTCCAGGCCCTCCGAAATCGCGATGGCCAGTGAACCGACATGCTCAGGATTCTTGTTATATAAGGTCCTGCCGAACTCGGTTTCGGGACTGGGCGAGGCATGAATGTCTGCGCCAAGGAATTCCATATAACTGAGCCGGTCTTTCTTCCAGTTATAGACACTGCGCACCCAGAAGACTTTGCATTTCAGACCGGTGAGGGCTGCGGCATACGCCAAGGCCGTTCCCCATTGCCCGGCGCCGGTCTCGGTCGTCACGCGCTCAAACCCTTGCTGTTTCGCATACCAGCATTGAGCCAGCGCAGTATTGACTTTATGACTGCCAGTCGGGCTAAAAAACTCGCTTTTGAAATACAAGCGGGCCGGTGTGCCCAATTTCTTTTCGAGATTGTTCGCTCGGAACAACGGCCTGGGCCTGCCTGCTTTTGCATATAAATCCATAATCCCGCCTGGAATGTCAATCCATTTCTCCTTCGAGAATTCCTGATTGAGGCATTCTCCAACCAGGAGATTCGGCAGGTTTTGGATTCGCGAGGGGCCCTCGGCAGGATCCTGAGGAGGGGGTAGGGGTTCGGGCAAATCCGGTAGGATGTTGTACCATTGGGTTGGCATTTCCTCAAACTGCAGGTTGACCATCGTTTTCATTTTTTCTCTCCTTGTTTGGAAACCAAATTCGGATAGGCCGGACCTAGCCACGTGGCAATCACGGGGCCTCTCCGATTCTATCGGGCGTTTCATGTGCCTCTATGGTATACATGGAGTGTTGTTTTTGTCAAGTAAAAGTATGGTAAATTTGACGCGTAAAGATATATTCACCGAACTAAGAGAATGTTGCCCACCTACCCCTCAGAACCCTTCCGCATCAAAATGGTGTAACCGGTCCAATTGATCCCTCGCAAGGAACGCGAGGCGACGCTGAAAGAAGCAGGCTACAATGTTTTCGGCCTGCGGGTCGTGATCGCCTTTGCGCCGATTGATGACGAGAATATGCTGATGTATATCCGCTACTATCACAAACTGCGCCTGTCAGTGTTGCGCCAGCTTTATGGCTGGCTGGGCAGCCTGGGCAACCTGGTCATCGAGCGGCAGAATAGGCGCGTGGTCATCACCCAAAGGCCGTCTCGCCCCGACCTGGGCATCGGCGAGATTCTCATCCAGGGCGATAGCCCGGTTGTGCTGTACCGGAAGATCAGAAGAGCGTTGATCGAAGGGTGAGGTTTACGGCATGAAAATGCCAAGATGGTTCCCCACCGCTCGCTCGTGGCCGGGGATGATGAGCTTCTGCCCGCTCCCGTCCAGGCCAATGGCTGTGCGCGGAGCGACCGTCCCATCGTCCGGGCCGCCGGCCGGTGCGCCGTTTTCCAATAGCATCCTATCGCTGGAGATGGCATTGTATAGGCCGCTTTCCGGCGCGCTAAAGCTGACCGCGTTTTCAGCAGAGAGATAAAGTGTGGACTCATTTCCAGTAGCGTACACCACCCCCTGCGAAGCAGCCGTCCCATTGGGCGTGACCGGGTCTCCTGGATTGGGATAATAGTCCAACAGGCTGTTCGAATGCCACGGCGTAAAGCCATCTCCGTTGACCGCCACCTGCGCGTCGAACTCGCGCAAGAACTGCGAGGTCGTCCGCGCCTTCATCAGGAAAACCCAAAGTCTGGCCGGTAGCTGGCTACGCGCAGGGTGCATTTCCCCTCTTCACACCACCGCTTCGCATTCTGCTTGCCGCATGGTTTTGAAAGCTGTGATCGCCACCTCCAACATCTGCAGATCCGGTTCGCGCGTGGTAAGCGCCTGCAGCGCCAGATTGGGTTTGACGATGGCGCGCACGAACGGAGACTGGATGTGATTAGCCGTCCAGCGGATGTACTCATAGGCGATGCCTGCCAGGACGGGGATGAGCAGGATGCGGCTGGTCAGGCGCCAGAGCAGCGGCAGGGGACCAAGCAGGGTGAAAAACAGGATCGAAAGTAGAATCAGCGTCAGCAGGAAAGCCGTCCCGCAGCGGGTGTGGGTCAACGGGAAACGGGAAACGGACTTAGGCGTCAAGTCCGCGCCCGCCTCGTAGGCGTTGATTGTCTTGTGTTCCGCGCCGTGATAGGCGAAAACGCGGCGGATGTCCGGCATGAATCCTATCCCCCAGATGTATCCAATCAACAAAAGCAGGCGGATGACGCCTTCCAGCAGGTTACTCCACCAGGCGTTCCAGTGCAGGAAACGTTCGCTCAACCAGCCGACGCCGGCCGGAATCAGGAAGAAAATGCCGATGGCCACCAGCAGGGTCAGACCCAGGGTCAGGTACAGCACTGGGCCTTCCAGCTTTTCGTCCTCGCCAGATTGGGTGTTGGCCGAAAGGGTCAGGAAACGCATCCCCAAGCTGAGCGAATCCCACAGCATGAGCAGGCCGCGCAAGAAAGGTATCTTCGCTAGGCAACTTTTGTAGATACCGCCCAACACTTCGCTGTGGGTGACAATCTTGCCGTCGGGGGCGCGCATTGCAATCGCCGCCGTTTTCCGCCCACGCATCAGCACGCCCTCAATAACCGCCTGTCCGCCGTAAGTGATCAGTTTATCTTCCATAATCGGTAATCCAGACGCCCGGCATCTTGAAGACGCTGGGCGTCTAATCGCCATATCAAGATCCCAGATTTATAAAGAAATGGATGAACGCCTCGATGCCCTTATACCAGGTCGGCAGGTGCAGCATTTCATTCGGCGCGTGGACATTATCGTCAGGCAGGCCGAAACCGGCCACGACCGACTCGATGCCCAACATACGCTGCATCTGCGCCACGACCGGGATCGAGCCGCCCTCGCGCCGGAAATACGGCTGTTTACCCCAAACGGATTCCAGCGCCGCAGCCATCGCCCGTACACCGGCGTTGTTCCGGTCGGAGATCGAAGGCGTCCCGCCGTGCATTTCGGTCACTTCCCAGCGGATATCCTTGGGAGCCTTTGCTTCGAGATAAGCATTGAATTGCTTCGCCACGTCGGTTGGATCCTGGTCAGGGACGAGGCGCATTGAGATCTTCGCCATCGCCCAGGCCGGGATGACGGTCTTCGACCCCACGCCGGTGAAGCCTGACAGCATACCATTGACATCCAGCGTGGGACGCGCCCCGGTGCGCTCGGCTGGAGTGTAGCCGGCCTCGCCATACAAGGCTGGCGCGCCGGTCTGCTCCAAGAAATGTTTCTCATCCGTTGGCAGACGGGCCAGCTCGGCGCGCTCCTCCTTGCTCAACGGGCAGACCTTGTCGTAAAAGCCTGGCAGCGTGACACGGCCTTCCGCATCGTGCATGCCCGCGATCAATTCGGCCAGGGCGTTAGCCGGGTTATGTACCACACCGCCGTAGATGCCCGAATGCAGGTCACTGGCCGGGCCATAGACGCGCAGCTCGAAATAGGCCAGGCCGCGCAGGGCGTAAGTGATAGTCGGGTCATCCGGCCCGATCATGCCACTATCGGGATTCAAAGCAAAGTCGCTGGCTATCAGTTCCTTATGCTCGGCGATGAAGGCCTCCAAACTGGGCGAGCCGATCTCCTCTTCACCTTCGATCAGCCACTTGAGGTTGACCGGCAGGCCTCCACTCTTAACGATCGCCTCCACCGCCTTCAACGCCGCGACCACCTGCCCCTTCATGTCGGATGCGCCGCGCGCGTACAGGCTCTCGCCGCGCACAGTCGGCTCGAAGGGACCGGTCTGCCACAGATCGAGCGGGTCGGCCGGCTGCACGTCATAGTGACCATAGATCAGCACGGTCGGCGCGCCCTTCGCCCCCTGCCATTCAGCGTAAACGACCGGATGCCGTGCCGTCGGGAAGATTTCCACATTCTGCATTCCCAGGCCAGATAACTGAGCTGCAACCCAAGAAGCTGCCCGCTGCATATCCGGCTGGTTCTCCGGCTCAGTCGAGATAGACGGGATGCTCAAGAAAGTTTCCAGCAATTTCAAGGTTTGCTCTTTGTTCTGGCGAGCATATTCCAGGGCTGCTGTGCGTTGGTCAGACATTGTCGCTCCTTTTTAACTTTCCAAACAAGAACCAGTAATCTCGCTGCGGGAAAGCGGTGCTCAAGTCTGCTTCCCAAATAAACTCGCCTGGCAGCCAGTGCGACTTTAAAACTACATCCAGGCTGGATAGAATTTCTTGTTCGCCCGGAGACCAAAGGAATTCACTGGACAACAATTGAAGCATTACACGCCAGCGCACCTCTTGAGGGTACATGCCGGTATGCTTTTCAGGCGACTGGCGATCATCCGTCAGGTAGTTATGCCACAGGTTAAGGCGTGCATGGACCTCGCGGCCTGCTTTCCGCTCCCAAGCTGAGCGCCACTTCGAGCGGATCGTGTCCAACTGACCCTCCAGCGCGGTCAGATCCGCCCGGGTTACTGGAGAAGCGAACCGCGCCTGCAGACGTGCTCGCCCCAGCAACAAACCGCCAATCGTCAGGCGCGGCAGGTCTGCCTCGTGGACAGAAAGTTGCCAGAAGAGTTCTCCCGAGAGCAAATAATCTACCAACTCCCCGACTCCGGCCTGGAAGAAGGCGTAGTCTTTCTCAGGAGTTGGCACGGCAGGTTTTCCCTATGGGGTGGCCGTCGGCTCTACGGTCTGCTCGAGGGCGCGCCGCGTTACCAGGTACCAGTCCGAAACGTTGTTGAAGCGGTCGCTTGGTTCGAAGAGCGGCGGGATCTGAACGCCTTGCACGCGCAAGTCTACGCCGTAGGTGTAAACCGGATAATAGAGAAGCAGCGCGGGTAACTCTTTGGCAAAAATGGACTGGAAGTTTCGATACAACCGGGCGCGCACGTTCTGGTCAACTAGCACGCGCGCCTGTTCGAGGTATTCACTGGCAGTACGATTATCCCACTGCGAGTAATTCTGCCCGCCGGTCGCCTCGGCCTGGTGCCAGAAGGGATACGGGTCGGGGTCCGGGGACCGGCTGAGGTCAAGGTCAACCAGGGCGGCCTGGTACTGGCGCGGGACAAGAAAATCGTTCAAGAGCGAATCGTAAGAAACAGCCTGCAGAGTGACCTGGACGCCGATGCCTGCCCAATCCTTCTGAATGGAATGGGCCAACAGGGCGTGCAGCTCGTCATCGGGATAGAGAAGCGTGAAAGCCAGTTGCTGACTTTCCTTAGCGCGCACCGAGCCATCCGCCGGCAGGATGTAGCCATCCGTCTTTAGGGAGGCTATCGCCGCGTCAGGATCGTAGTCAATGTGCGGCACCCCCTCATAATAGGCCCACGTGCCGGGCAGGATCGGGCTGTCGGCCACAATCGCCTGGCTGTGGAGATAGGTATCCACTATCCATTGGCGGTTGAGACCCAACATCAGTGCTCGCCGGACGATCTTTTCCTGCAAGAAGGGCACCTCGGCGTTCTTGAGATTGAACAGGATCAGACTGATGCGCGGCAAACGTCCGCTGTAGAGCGCCATGTTTATTTCAGCCAGCGCGTCGGACAGGATCTCGGACGTGATCTGGCTGATCCCCAACACCTCGCCCTGGTGATATGCATCCATGGCGGCTTGCGCGGTCGGGTAATAGCGAAAGACGACTTGCTCGATGAAAGAGGCCTTCCCATAATAGTTTTCAGAGGCCGCCAACACGACGCCGGTGACCTGTCCATCTTCCACCATCAGGTGGTCGAAACGATAAGGCCCATTTCCTACCGGCTCTAGGTTGAAATCGGCATTCGCAATCTGGTCGGCTGGGACGCTTTCGAGCAAATGCGCGGGCAGCAGGCCAAAGGTCAGGTAATCGAGAAAAGGCACGAAAGGTTCCGTGAGCGCAAACTTGATCGTCTTGTCACTCAGCCGCGTGACCTCGACCTCGTCCCACAAAGCGCGCACGTCCGCAGGGTAAGCAGAGTATTGGCTGCGCAGCAGGCTGAGCGTGAAGAGCACGTCGTCTGTCGTGACCGGCTCGCCGTCGTGCCAGAAAGCGTTGGCGCGGATGGTTACGTTATAGGTCGTACTATCGGGAGTATTGCCCCAGGATTCGGCCAGGTCCGTTTGAGGGTTGCCGCGTGAATCGAATTTGAACAGGCCGCCGAAGAGCAGGCGGTCAATGTCACGATCGGCCGGGTTGTACAGGTCGAGGATTGGGTTTAACCGTCCAAACGAACCGACCAGGCCTTCGGTGTAGATGCCCCCGCTTGCCGGCTGGGGCAAGATTATATTCAATGGATTTAGAGTTGGCGTCTGGGTCAAAAGTAGAATCCCTACCACGACCAGGGTAAGGATCACGACCAGGATTTGCCAGCGTAATTTTTTCATACCATAAATTTAACGAAGAAAGGCCTCCCCGGCGCGTTCGGCAATCAGCCGGCGATGGCCTTTCCCGTCGGAAAACTCGGTTAGCCTTTGACGACGATCACGGCGATGATCACCAGGGTGAAGAACAGGACGCTGAACAAGATCGTCACCCAAAACAAGGTCTTCTCAACCCCTCGCCGGGCTGTGAAAACGCCGCCAGTGTCCGTGCTGGTCAGATTTCCCAGGCCCGCCCCTTTGCTTTGTAGAATAATGCTGAACACTAGGGCGATTGACGTTATAATCAAGCTCACGTATAAGAACTGTTCCATTTAGCAGCCTCCTTTGAATTAGCCGTCAAATTATACCTTTGAAGCGGGAAAACCGTCAACCAGAAGTGTCATTGCGAGGAGCGCAGCGACGACCGCGAAGCGTGCTGTGCAAGCAATCTCCAACTCGCGAGGAGATTGTTTCCCTGGCCTAGCCCGCCACACCGTCCCGGTGTCCTTCCGGGAGGGCAGGCGGCCTCTGGCCTCACAACGACACGTGGAGAACTCATGCACGAGCTGACCATCAACCTGCACATGCACACCATTTATTCGGACGGCACCGGCACCCACGCGGACCTGGCGCGGGCTGCCTTCAAATCCGGTCTGGACGCCATCCTGGTCAGTGACCACAACGTCTGGGTCCAGGGCTTCGAGAGCCACCACCGCGACGGCAAACGTCGCACCTTGCTCCTGGTCGGCGAGGAAATCCACGACCAGGGGCGCAACCCGCAAAAGAACCACCTGCTCGTCTTCGGCGCGGAACGCGAGTTAGCCACTCTTGCAGATGACCCTCAGGCATTGATTGACGCGGTCCACGAGGCCGGAGGCGTCTCCTTCATCGCCCATCCTGTAGACCCGGAGCTGCCCGCCTTCAATGAGACGGACATATCCTGGGAAGATTGGCACGTGTACGGATACACCGGCATCGAGCTTTGGAATGGCTACAGTGAACTCAAGATGGTGATAAAAGGCAAACTCACTGGCCTCTTCTACGCTTACTTCCCTGAATTCATCGCGCGCGGGCCGCACCCCGAAGCCTTGCGCATTTGGGATAGACTGCTTATCTCCGGTAAGCGCGTCGTCGCTGTGGGCGGCTCGGATGCGCACGCCAGCAAGATGAGAATGGGGCCACTGCTCAAAACGATATTCCCTTATGAATTCCATTTTTCCACCGTCAACACACACCTGCTCGTCCCGCGGCCGTTGACTGGCAACCTGCTCGCCGACCGCAAGATGATCTACGCGGCGTTGGCGGCTGGTCACGCCTTCGTCGGCTACGATCTGCCGGCACCCACGCGCGGCTTCCGTTTCACCGCCCAGGGCAAAGAAAAACCTGCATTGATGGGTGACGAGCTCCCAGCCGAGGGTGGTGTGACCCTGCAGGTCAAAACGGCGAAGCGCTCCGAGGTCCGCCTGCTCAAGGATGGCAAAGTGCTCAAGGCGGTCGAGGGCGAGAACATCACACACATCACGACCGAGCCGGGCGTATACCGAGTGGAGGCTTACCTTCGCTTCCTGGGACGCAGGCGCGGCTGGATCTTCAGCAACCCGATTTATGTCAGGTGAATATGGTTTTCTCAAGATTATTTGACAAATATGAACGCCCTCCTCGCAATGACACCCTCTTTCTTGAAAAAGCCATGGTGAGGTAAAGCGAGATACTTGACGAAACTTCTATAGGCGGCTACAATTTCGCCCGCTTCCGGCACAGGCCGGGAAATTTCACACGAGAGCGAAGGTAACCCTGATCGTAGCTGAAGGATGAGAGGCGCTCGAGGAAGGAAAGAATGGAAAATGTAGTTATCAAGGCAACCCACCGTACAGTGACCGGCAAACAGGTGCGCGCCCTGCGCCGTGCGGGTCAACTTCCGGGGGTGCTCTACGGGCGGCACATCGCGCCGACCCCGATCTCGATGGATGGTCGCGAGGCCTCGCGTACCCTCTCCCACCTGACATCCTCCAGCTTGGTGACGATTGACCTGGAGGGCAAGGAATACCCATCACTGGTGCGCGAGAGCCAGCGTAATCCCATCAAACGCAGCTTGGTGCACGTGGACTTCCAGGTCATCTCGCTGACCGAGAAACTGCGCACGCATGTCAGCATCGAATTGACCGGCAGTGCGCCAGCTGTCAAGGATTTCAACGCGGTGCTCGTCACCAGCCTGGACGAACTCGAAGTCGAATGCTTCCCCCAAGATTTGCCCGAACGCATCACAGTGGATATTTCCAGCCTGGCAAACGTTGGCGATGGCATTCACGTCCGCGACATCATACTTTCGGATAATGTCAAGATCCTAGAAGACCCGGAAGAGATGATCGTGGTGGCGACCGCCGCCAGAGCCGAGGAAGTGGAAGAAGTCGCTGCGGAAGCTGTGGCTGCCGAGGAAGTGGTCGAACCAGAGGTGATCGAGAAGGGCAAGAAGGAAGAGGAAGTTCCCGCAGAGGGCGAGAAGAAGTAATTTCCATTTAGCCCCCACCCCTTCCCCTCCCCCAAGAAGGGGGGAGGGGTTTTCTTATAACAAATACAGCACTTTCAGAAAATCTTGCGTCATCCTGGCGCTTGCGCCCCACAGGATTTCACCATCATAGGGATGATAGCTGATGACCGGGAAAGAGCGCGGCGCGCCATCTGCCTGCACTTGCGTAGTTACATTAGGCGTGAAGTAATGCGCCTCCCAGTTTGCAGGCTGCGCAAGCCAGGTAAGCGGGATTGAAAAGACGCGCTCCACCTCGGCGGCCGAGAGGCGGAAATCATACGGCCATGGGATGATCCCTATCACTGGTGTAACGCGGAAACGGGTGATGGTTACCATTTCGTTCAAGCAGCCCAGCAGGCGTACGTCTCCTGGCTCTAACTCGATCTCCTCGTAAGCCTCACGCAGGGCAGTCTGCTCCGGGGTGGCATCCTTAGCATCGCAGCCGCCGCCGGGGAAAGAAACCTGTCCCTTGTGATTCTCGACATCGTTCGTGCGGTGCGTAAAGACCAGGTGCCACTCATCTTCGCGCCAGGCAAGCGGCATCAGCACCGCCGCACAGGTGAGCGCTTCATTTTCCAACAACGCCGCGTAGCCATCGGTGGAGGCGACCAAGCTGGGCTGGTAGGCGGCTCGCAGGCAACGAACGATATATTCTTCTGTGATGGTCATTTTTTAACTACATTAGTTTTTTTCCCGCACCGCGCTTCCGCAATAAGAACATTCGGCCGTGACCTCGTCCACCCACTCGACCTCATCAGCGCGAATAGGGCCGCTGCAGCCGGGACAGGTGGTTGGCAAAAGGGATTTGGCTCTTTCGCTGGGAGCGAACTGAGATCCAAAATCACTCGAGGGGACAGGCGGGAGAGTGGCTTTGAGATAATCCGAAATCTCTAGCGCCTCTTTTGCCAGGCCACGTTCGGTGAGGAAGGCAACCGTTAGCTGGCCAGTGCGATGGAGCGCCGGCCACTGCTGGCGTGCCGCAAAGAGAGCAAACCCACGCCTGATGTACCCCATGCCGGCAGCCACTTGTCCAATCTGGAGGCGCGCCCTCCCCGCTTGTAAATACAGGTGAGGGGCACGCGGGCTGCCGCGTCCCTCCGCGCCGCGCGCCAGTCCTTCGAAAGCGACCGCCGCGCCGTTGTAGTCCCCGATCGCCATCAACTCGTTGGCGCGCTGGAGGGCGGGAGGAATGTCGGGAGCAAATGCCCGTCGTAATGGTCGAGCGAAACCGCGTCGTCGAAATATAAGAACCTCCTATGGCCTGAGTTCTACCCGTTCCACCTTGCCGCTCAAAGTGACCGGGAAGGTCATGCCCATGTAAGTCAGGTCGCCGGATTCGATCTCCTCCTTTAGCAGGCCAGTATATGGCAGGAACCAGTGCGTGGTCTTGACCTTCAACCTGCCTCGAAAATCACCCAAGGTTATCACCAGCGAGACGTCAATATCCATATCCCGGCTGACCTTCAACGCATTTTCGAAAGTGCCTTCGGGGACAGGAGTCCCTCACCGAACAGAGGAGCAGCACTCGCTCTGACAGGGTCTCTTGACCCTGTTACTCAATTGACCGGCGGTCTCTCCGCTTGCTCTTCTTCCACCTCCCCTCCCTGCTCCTCCAACAAATCCTTCGCGCGTACATCCTCGCTCGCCTCAATCCGCCTTCCAAAGATCAAAAAACCCGTGTGCGCCACCATCCTATCCGTGGGACGCAGACGGGTCGGCTCGGGCTTGTAGTAGCGCAGCAAGAGTTCGCAAACTTCGACGAAAGCAAAACGCCCTTGCCGCAGGGCTTGCAGCAATTGCGCCACCTGGTTGAAAGTAGGCACCAATCCGCAGAAGAAGCCGCCCGGTTTGAGTGCGGCGCGGACTTGGGCAATGTAATCGTATGGATTGGGGACATCCAGGAAAAAAGCGTCCACGTCGGTTTCGTCCAGGCCTTCGCCAATGTCGCGTAACTTGAATTCCACGCGGCCATCCAGCCCGAGCCTTTCCAGGTTCTTGCGCGCCAGGTTCTGCATATCCGGGCGGACTTCGTAGGAGATGACCTGTCCCTGCGGGCCGACGGCGTAAGCCAGGGCAATGGTCATCGAGCCGGAGCCGGTGCCGGCCTCCATCACGCGCTGGCCGGGACCGACGCTCATGCTGGTCAGGATGAAGCCGATGTCCTTCGGGTACATGATCTGCGTGCTGCGCTTCAGGTCGAGCAGCAGATCGGCCAGCGACGGTTGCAGCATGAAGAACGGGCTGCCCTGATGACTGAAAACCTGGCTGCCCCACGGCTTGCCGATCAGATCGTCGTGCTTCAAAATGCCGCGGTGCGTGTGGAATGTCCCGCCGGGAATGAGCGGGAAAATGAAATGCTTGTGCCGCAGGCCGACCAGCAAGGCCAGATCGCCGGGCTGGGCATGGGTGGTATTGAGATTCCAGGGCATGGAAATCCTTTAAACACAAAGGGCACAAAGGTTCACGAAGGATTCTCTGAACGAAAAGGCTTCGTAGTGGCGACTTTCGCGAAGCACCCTTTAGGGTAGTCGCTCTTCGGCGCACGATTGAAGTCGTCACTACGTTTTCATGATGTACCGAGAATCTTTCAGGGTTTTAAAATCTTCGCGAAGAAATCAGCGATGGCGTTGTAGCACGCCACGCGATTCTCGTATTTCAACACGTCGTGGCCTTCGTTTTCGAAGATCAGCAGTTCGATCTCCTTGCCTTTCTTCTTCAGGTCGGCCACCAGCTCTTCGGATTCCTTGGCCACCACGCGCGGGTCGTTGCGGCCCTGGATCACCAGCATGGGGCAGACCAGGTTGTCCAGATAGGTTTTGGGCGAGCGCTCGACCAGGAAGGCGCGGCCATCGGGAGTTTCGGGGTCGCTGAGAGCGATCTTGAAGTACGGCTTCCATGTCTCCGGGATGCGTTCGCAGAAGGTGTTCAGGTCGTAGGGACCGAACATGTCGCAGGCAGCAGACCACAGGTCCGAATGGCGACCGGCCTGGGTCAGCGTCATGTAGCCGCCGTATGAACGTCCGACCACGGCGGCGCGTTTCACATCCAGACGTTTATCCTTTGGCAAGACCTTGGCCATGGCGTAAACGTGGTCGAGGCGATCTTGCCCGCCCCAGTCACGATCTACCTGCTTGGTGTAGTTCAGGCCATAGCCGGTGCTGCCGCGCACGTTCGGAACGAAGACGGCGAAACCGCGCAGGGTCATGAACTGGATGAGCGGCATAGAGAACCAGGAGAAATCGGGACGCTCCTGAGACTGCGGCCCGCCGTGGATGTAGTAGACCAGCGGGCGCGGGCCTTCGAAGCTGAGCGACCCGGCAGGCAGGTACAGGCGGGCCGAGACGCGCGTTCCATCGTAGGAGGTAAACGAGGCATCTTCTCCCGGAGAAAGCTGCTCTTCAGGGATGCCGAGGATTTTTTCGTCGGTGTGCATAACAATCAGATCGCGTTGTTTGCCCTCGATGGTGTATATCTGCGTTGGAGACGTGGCCGTGGAGAAAGAAAGGATGAAGCGGTCGCCGATTTTGTCGTAATGTAAGCTGTGTGGCCCGATAACGCCGTTGGACAGGTCGCCGTCGCCGATCAAAACGTGACGCAGGCTCATCAGGCGCTTGCCTTCGTTAAAGACGCCCTCGTAAAGCCAGTCGCAGCCGTCAATGTTGAAAGCGACGATGTAGCGCATTCCTTTCAGGTACGCCACGCCTTTCATTTCACCGACGCCAGCATGGAGGACGCCTTCTAGTTTCACCGGCTGGATCTCGCCAGGCTTGGATAGGTCGAGGTAGCCCAGGCTGTACTTATCGTCGAAAACGGCGCTGGCGACCACCAGTCCCTGGCCGCTGGGAGAAAATTCTGTCGAGATGAGGCCGTTCGGCGGGACGACCTCGCCGGGCTGGCGCTGCTCCAGTGGTTTGCCGTAGAGCACTTTTCTCTGACCATTTTCCAATCCATACAGGATGCCATCCCCAACCGTGTAACCGTCCGCGAAAAGGACTTGGCTGTGGTTTTCGTTGTGACAGGCAGGATACGCGCCATATTCGGATTCGGCCAGCTTTTCGAGCTTGTTCGTCCGCAAGACGCCGCGGTAAGTCTCCTGGATGGGCTTCTCGCGCGATTCGGCGCTTACGTAGATCAGGCTCCGCTCCGGGTCGCAATCACACAGGTGGACGCGATACTGCGCCAGGAAATTGTCGAAGGCTGGTTCGGGGAAACCGCCCTCCAGCGGGATGATCATCGGTTGATAGTTCTCATCGCCGTCATGGTCAATCATCACCAGGATCTTTTCCTCCTCTGGGAAGACGTAGAACGAATAGCCGCCGATCAGATCCGGGTTTTGCAAGGCGATATTTGGCGGGAGCAGCGGCTCCGGTACGCTCCCGCCATAGTTCATGGCATACAGGCTGAGGTGTCCGGAAAGGTTACTATAAAAGTAAATCCGCTCGCCCACCAATTGCGGGACGAGGAAGAGACGAGCGGAGAGGAAAGATTCAATGCGAGGGGGCATTTGATTATCCTGTTTCAATAAATGGATTTTGAACGCGGACGCCTTCGTACACTTGACCATCGCTGAGGTCTTCTGTCCAAAGAATGGCGCAGCCTGATTGCGAGGCGCTGTTGACGATCAGCGCGTCCCAAAAGGAGATATGATAATTCTGTTGAATTTCCACCGCACGTAAAACATCTTTGACTACTGGCGAATGGACTTTCCATGCCGACAATTCAGCAATAATATCGGTAACAACCTTCGAGTCTAAGTGGGTTTTCCCAGTCGCGCCTGCATAGAATTCTTGAAGTACCTGGATACTAATGCACCCACATTTCGATAGCCATAGTTCTTCCAAGAGTTGCTGAGACCTTTCTGCCTTCGTATCAGCTTGACTATCATAGGCATAGATCAGGATATTTGTATCCAGGAATTGAAACTCACTTGCGGGCATAGAGTTCCTCCCGTGTCCAGGGGATTTTTCCATGTGTCCCTAAATTGTATTTTCCCACCCGCTCCAGGTTGTGACGCATCGCCTCCTCGTATTCCTTCTGGTGGGAAACATCCTGTTCCAGCAGGCTGATAACATAACGAGAAAGGGACATCTTTCTCTGCGTGGCAAAGAGTTTCAGTTCATATAAAATGTTCTTGGGAATTGCAAGTGTCACATTCTGCGTTTCCATGCGCGCCTCCACCCAGATTGTATCACGTATTTACGTGAAGAACAATGCAAGAATTCGCCCTCCCCAAAACCGCCCTTTTGGCTTACAATACAGCCCGTTCAAGCCGCCCCGCGGTTTGCCTTCCGCCCCCGGCTCGCCCACGGCGATGACCGGGAGCATATCCCGAGGAAAGGAGATCCCTTATGCACAAGTATGAGCTGGTTTGCATCATCCACCCCGACCTGGACGAGACCGCTTTTAACGGCGCGCTTGACAAGGTGAAGGGCTGGATCAGCGACGCCGGCGGCAGCGTTGACAAACTGGACGTGTGGGGCCGCAAGCGTCTGGCTTACACTGTCCGCAAACAACGCGAAGGGCAGTACGTTTTGCTGAACGTCAGCCTGCCCCCGTCCGCGACCGCAGGCCTGGATCAAAACTTGCGTTTCCTGGAGCCTGTTATCCGCTATATGATCACCTCAGTTGAGTGACCTGTGTCAATTCGTTGTCACGGCTTTGGACTTTAGCTAGGAGTATCTTATGAGCCGAGGCTTGAATAAAGTCATGATCATTGGGAACCTGGGCCGCGAGCCGGAAATGCGTTACACCCCTTCGGGCAGGCCCGTGACCACCTTTACGGTTGCTACCAGCCGTTCGTGGAACACCGCTGACGGCGAGCGCCACACCGAAACCGAGTGGTTCAACATCGTCACCTGGGGCAACCTGGCCGAGATCTGCAAACAGTACCTGACCAAGGGCCAGCAAGTCTACATCGAAGGACGCCTGCAAACCCGACACTGGGAAGATAAAGAAGGCGTCAAGCACACCTCGGTTGAGATCGTTGCCACCGAGATGATGATGCTCGGTGAGCGGCGCGAAGCTAATCACAGTGAGGAGACTGGCGCCGCCGCAGACACCGAGCGCCAGGCCGAAGAGGACGAATTTCCCTTCTAATTTGGAGTAATAACCTATGGATCACCAATACGATAATGGGACGGAGCAGTCATCCGAACGCCACTACTACGCCCGTCCGAAGTTTTGCCAGTTCTGTACCGATAAACACCTGGCGATAGATTACAAGCAAGCCGACATCTTGCGCCGCTTCGTCACTGAAGAGGGCAAGATCCGCCCCCGCCGCCAGACCGGCACCTGCGCGAAACATCAGCGCGCCCTGGCAGGGGCCATCAAGCGCGCCCGGCACATCGCCCTGTTACCTTTCACCGGCAGAAGCTTCGAAGAAGACCGGTAAGAGGAAATCATGGCAAAAACCAAGGCTGCTAAAGTAATCAGCAAGAAACATCTGGCCCGTATGGAGCGCGAACGCCGGCAGACCATGCTCATCACTTATGCCGCCATCGCGATCGTCGTCATCGTGGTCGCGATGATCGGTTATGGCATCCTGGACCAGAAAGTGCTCCAGGCCACAAAGCCGGTCGCCAGGGTCGGGGAGGATGTCATCACCACGCGCGAGTTCCAGATGCGCGTCCGCTTGGCCCGTCAGCAGTACATCAACCAATATGTTCAGTACCTGCAGTTCGCCCAGATGTTTGGAATGGATCCGACCTCCGACCCGACGATCTCTCAGTATTTGAGCCAGATACAAACAACGCTGGACGACTCTGCTCAAATGGGCAGCGACACGCTCGACCAGCTCGTGGACGAAGTGCTGATCCGGCAATATGCGCAACAGAAAAAGATCGTGGTCTCGGCCGAAGAAGTTGACCAGACCATCCGGTCCGATTTCAATTTCTTTCCAGATGGGACACCCACCCAAACCATCACACCAACGACCATCGTCTACCCGAAACTATCCGCGACCCAACTGGCCTTGGTGACGATCACTCCGACCCCCAGCCCATTCCCGACCTTCACGCCGTCCCCCACGCCGACCCCTGACCTGTCCGCCACGCCGACCACAGCGCCTACCATCACACCAACTTCCACACCGTATACCCTGGAGGGCTTCCAGAGCGAATTCAAAACGGCAGCGGAGAGCTATAGCAACCTAGGCTTGAACGAGGCGGACATTCGCAAGGTTTTTTTCGAAGACCGGTTATTCCGTCAAAAAGTATATGAAATCATTACCAAAGATTTACCTCACGAACAGGATCAGGTCTGGGCGCGGCACATCCTGGTAGCTGACGAAGCGACAGCCCAATCCGTGCTTAACCAGTTATTGAACGGCGGTGATTGGGTAACCCTGGCAGCTAAATACTCGACCGACACGGGTTCGAAGGATATCGGCGGCGATGTGGGCTGGTTCGGTCCCGGCAAAATGGTCGCTGAGTTCGAGAACGCGGCCTTCAAACTGCCGGTAGGCGCGATCAGCCAGCCAATTCAGACCACCTTCGGCTGGCACATCATCCAGGTGCTCGGCCACGAGAACCGCCCGCTGGCAGAGGCGGATTACAAGCAAGCGACTGACGCCAAATTCCAAGAATGGCTGACAGAAGCGCGTAGTGCGACCACGGTCAAGATTTCAGATGACTATCTTACCAAAGTGCCCACTGACCCGACGCTTTCGGACGCACTGGCGGCGATACAACAATAACTAAGTCGCGGCGAAGCTCGCACCGTAGATTCCTACAAAATCGGGGCCATTAGGAATCGCCGCGCCATACACCCATACAATGAAAGGGGCTGCCCCATTTGGGACAGCCCCATATTTTTTAGATAAGTGAGCGCTCTCTTGCGCTCACAGCCCGCATTTGCCTGTCCTACCTGCACCTGCGCAGGTACAGGTGGCGGACTAAGCCAGGGAGAGCGCAGATCCATCTAGGGATGACTTTTACAGGAGATCTAATCCCCGGCGGGCGCGGATGTCAGCAGACGGTGCAGTTCGAGCTCGGCCTGCGCCGGGGTGACGGACAGGGCAAAGCCCCACTCCCCGAGCAGCGCGTTCTGCGCCCGTCTCATGAGCGCCTGGTCGTTTTCGTTCAAAGGACGGACCTGCCGGTAGGCGGACAGGTCGCGGATCACCTGGCAGAGCGATTCGGCGCGGCCGTCCTTCAGCAATTCGAGCAGTTGGGTCTTGCGATCCTGGCGGTCGTCCGGGAGCGGCTCGCCCGGGCTGGACAGGATGGCGAGCAGTTTCTTGAACCCGGCCACCGGGGTTGGGCGCCGTAGGCGACTCCCCAGCTTACCGTCCGCCGGGACCCAGACGGTCAGGTCGCCAATCTGGACCGCATAATACAGGGCGTTCTGGCCGGACAAGGCTCGCTCCTCCAGTCGGATGACCTTCCCAAATCCATAGGTCCAGTGCATGACTGGATCGCCTTCGCGGAAGTTCATTCGTGCCTCCTGTTCAAATTGGTGAAAAAAGAAAGAGCGCCAGCCTAGCGAAAGGACTGGCGCTCGGAACCTGTCTATCCTGGGATGTGGTGTGATTATATCACGATTCCACCCCCACCCGTCCTCTTCTAATTGCGACAGCAAACGATTGGTTAGCACACAAACTTCTTATGTCGGATTTGCCCCTCCGGGATGCTTCGCGAGGGGAGGTGCCCGTTAGGACGGTGAGGGCTTTACGCATCACCCAACCCTTCGACAAAAATCACCTGTGCCTGCCTATCCTGGTGGCCAGGCCAGAGCGGCACTTGCATAGGCAGGGCAAGCAACCCCAGGAACAACCCTTCCAAATGCCCCATGCAACGGGGTACCGTGCGGGATACATCAACCGGGCATAAATTTATCCTTCTGCTTCTTTTCGTTTTTCAATTTTCGTTTCTCCTTTGGATTCAGCTTGGGTTTTTTCTTCTGTTCTTTTCTACCTTTACCTTTTTTTCCGCTATCACTCATGGCTATTTCTCCTTTTTTGTTAACAAACTTCCTTGACAGGAATATATCAGGGAACATCGAGGATGACTAATGCAAGATTTCCCGGTCGGCCTGGTCTGCTCCCTGGAATATCTGGCTAACCTGTTCTTTGATCTCCGCGGTGGCACTCGGGGACTTCGGGATGAATTTGACCAGGTCACGCGCTTCCTGCAAAAACGCCTTGACCCGGGCCACATACGAAAAATCATACCGCCCGCCCTGGGCCGGTACGGGCAGGTCGCGTGCTTTTTGGATCAAGAGGCGGGCGCGCCGGATGCGCTCAGCGGCAGGAATTAAGCGGGACATCCTTACTCCTGTGGGTGATTCTACTACTTATTACCGGCAAATCTCCGAGGCCGCGGTCCTTGCGTGTCTCGATAAACTCAACACACCGCCCGCCGCACGAACGTCGCCCCCACCAATCCTCCCCCAAATCCGACAGCAGACGATGGGTTGGCATCCAAACTTTTCATGTCGGATTTGCCCCTCCGGGATGCTTCGCGAGGGGAGGTGCTCGTTAGGGCGGTGGGGGTCATAGTTCACCTTTAAACGCCTTATCCAGCCCTTCGACTTTGCTCACCTGTGCCTGCGGCACTGGCGCAGGCAGGACAGGCACGGACACTCCCTCACCTGCACTTGCGCCAGGCCGTCTCGCCCCGGCGGGCTTGTGGCCCGCTTGCACCTGCGCAAGTGCAGGCGAACGGGGTGCAAGTGTCGGTCGCAACGCTCGCAAGCGCAACTCCTTCGGAGTTTCAGATTACAGCACGCTCAGATCTTTCCCAACGCCTGATCCAGATCGGCCAGGATATCTTCCACGGCTTCAATACCAGTTGAGAGCCGCACCAATCCATCAGGGATTCCGACGCGGGCGCGTTCTTCCTCGGTGAGGCTTCGGTGGGAAGACGTGGCAGGGTGTAAGATCAGGGAATAGATGTCGCCGAGGGTTGTGGCGGGCAGGCATACCGTCAGAGACTCCATGAAACGATAAACGGTCGCTTTATCCGCCCCGATAATCTCAAACGAGAGTACGCCGCCACAACCCCTGCCTTCAAAGAGCCGCGCGGCCAGATCGTATTGAGGATGATCGGACAGACCCGGATAATTGACTTTCGATACGCATGGATGCGCTCTCAGCCATTCCGCAACCTGCCGCGCATTCTGGCATTGCTGGCGCATTCGCAGGGGGAGAGTCTTCAAGCCGCGCAACGCCAGCCATGCTTCAAATGGGCCGAGCGTGCCTCCGACAAGTTTGTTCAACTCGTACAATTTGTTTTTGTTTTCTGCGGAGGCTGCCACAACGCCAGCCAGCACGTCGCCATGGCCTGCGAGGTATTTCGTGGCGCTATGGATGACGTAATCGGATCCGTACTGGAGGGGATTGAAAAGATAAGGAGAAGCAAAAGTGTTATCCACAAGCAGGGACGCGTCATTGCGATGCGCCACATCCGCGAGCGACGGAACATCCGCCACTTTCAGCAAGGGATTGGAGATCGTCTCGGCGAACAACAGAACGGCGCGATTTTCCCTGACGGCTGCCTCGACCTCTTCAAGATTGGCGACATCCACAAGGCGGACATTGACTCCCAGAGTCGCAAGCAAACTACGCAAAAGCGTGAAGGTCGCGCCATAAATATCCAGCGCGGCGACAACGGATGCCCCCGCTTTGACCCCAGCCGCAAGCAGAGACGCGTGAATAGCGGCCATGCCCGAACTGTACGCTTGCGCGGCCTCCGCACCTTCCAAACTGGCGACCGCCGCCTCGAACGCGGACACGGTCGGGCTTGCATAGCGCGCGTAAACGTATCCCTTCTTCGTTCCTCCGAGCACCGCGTCCATGTCGTCCATGCTCTCGTACAGGTATCCGACCGTAGGATAAATGGGCGTTGCGACGGGAGTGTAATCCGCGGCAGGGACGCGTTCCCCCGCATGCACTGCGCGCGTCTGGAAGGATTTGCGCGAAAGATCTTTCATTTTATTCTCCTAACCTTCCATCCCATCCCACGCCTCCAGCCCTTCGACTTCGCTCACCTGTGCCTGCCTGTCCTGGCGGCCAGGCCAGGGCGGCACTGGCGCAGGCAGGACAGGCACGGATACTCCCTGCGGTCACAACGCTCGCAAGCGCAATTCCTTTTGCGTTTTGGTCAGCACCTGCCTCAGCGACGCGATCCGCGTTTGTCCATCATCAAACCTGCCGAAGGTGTCTTATCGTCGCGCGTTTCAATCGTGACGCGTTCGTGGACATGAGACTCTGAACGCAAGACTTTCGCGGACGTGTGCCCGTAAGGGTAGACATGTCAAGTCTTATCACGCGAACGCCTCCGCCAACCCTTCGACGAAGCTCAGGGCAAGCAAACTCTGGAACAATCCCTCCACACCTGCCCCGGCGGGTTGCCTGCCCCGATGTATTTTCGGGGTGCCGGGGTGCCGCGCGGATCGCGAAGCATACCCGCAGGGTACTCGCCCGCTCGCGCCCACCCCGCCCAGAACGCGGGACAAGCAGGGACTTGATATCGCGACAATCTCGGTGTTACGCCTATCACTCGGCAGCCCAAGAAATAAAGAATTTGTTCCTGTGCATACTAACAGGTAAAGTGGCTCTGCATTTTCACCAGCCAGCGAAGTCAATTTTAGCAAGCTATAAAACATCCAAGCAATGGGAGTAGGTAATTTGGCTCTCACCGGTTTTGGACAACAGGTATGAGGACAACACCTCTTGCATAGCCAACTGCAATATAGGTATCGTTGTCGGAGAAGTCCAGGTTCTCTATCCTTCGACTATAAGTACTTGTAAGGTCTTGGCAGAGGTACCGAGAATCTATCAGTCTCAAGTCCGTGGCATCCAGAAGCAATAGGAAGCAATCGAGGGTACCAGCAGCGATAAGGCTGCCATCATGGGAGAATTCAAGCGTCCAGACTTCGCCGTTGGGGGACGAGATGTGTGCCTGTGTTTTGCCTTCCTGCCATAAAGATATCGTACCGTCAATCGTAGAAATTGCCAACAAGTTTTGGGAGACTGGCGAGGTCGCGAGGGCGATTATGGCTCCACCGGAAACCTGCCATTCCTCGCGCCAGGAAGGAGTCGAAGCGGACTCTGGTGCTTGCCAAAGTTGTAAATAATTGCTAGATCCAGCTACATACAAGGTGGAGCCATCTGCCGAGAATGCGATGTCCCAAATGTAGGTATTTAGAGCTGGAAAATTGAACGCTTGCATGAGCTTCTGATTAGCGGGAATTCGAAAACTAATATAACCATCTCTAAAAGCGATGGCTACTCGTGTTCCTGCGGGACGAGAGAGAGCTAACGCAGTTGCTATTGAGGACATTGTGATAGATCGAAATGGATCAGACGAGATGCCAGAGTCGTTTACTAGCCAGAGCGCAAGTTTGTAATCCGCAGAAGTGGTAATTAGATAATCACCCGATGGTGAGAAAAGCATGTCAATCACGTGTCCGGCATGAGCTTGATCGACGCGGACCCCAACAAGATCAAGCACACCATATGGTTTCAGGCGAAGTAGAGCGAGATCGCCTCTCGGTGATCCTATAGCCAAAATGTCTGGGTGAGTAGAGTGGAAACGGACAACTGAGGCGTGTTCCGATCGGGGGTCGTTGTGGGCTAGAGACCAACGGTCTTGAGGCCAATCCCAGAGGATAGATTCTCCAAGATTAGTGGTATTGGCAGATTCGGTAGCCGTTTGTGTAGATTCGGGTACTGTAGTGGTAACTGGAACAGGAACCGAATCGGGCGTAGAAGTAGGTGTTACAGAAGTAGGTGTTACAGAAGTAGGTATTACAGTTGTGGGAGGTGTTGCAGTAAGAGGAGGTTCTTGTTGGCGAGGTGATGAGAAAGCAGCTAAAGAACCGCCAACAATAGATATAAATACACAAAGAAAAAAGATAATCCAAATAATCAAGGGACGGCGAGTCGGTCTTCTGCCCTTTCTAGTAAAGAAGTATACAATATTGATCGCAAGGACATTCCCAATCACAGTTGCAATCACGCCGGCGAGAGCAGCAACTGTTCCAAGGATAATTCTTGTAACTGCTGTAAGACTCGGCATCAGTTTCCTCCAAACGCCTCCGCCAACAAACTCTGAAACAATCCCTCCCCCTGCCTTGCGGACTCGCTCTGCCGCCTCCGCAGGGACTCGACCCACCGCACGACCGCCGCGACATCGTACCCGTAGGGTAATTGTTCTTGCTGGGACATGATATGGCGCTGTCTATTGCGCCCCGACTGGTTCAACTTCTCCAGCATGTACTCACATCCTGGTTCTGTTGCGAAATGTGCATCTCATCAATCATGCGGCAGGCTTCGATCAATACTTGCCGCTCATTTTGTCTTCTATTTGTTTGTAAACGTCACGCCCTTTGTCATCGCGCTTAACCGCGAACAAGAATAAACCTTTCTTGCTGCTCTTTGACTCCCATAATTCACCAACATTTATTTTTTCTTTCGAGTCATCGTTAGTTTCGTAAGGCTTGCCTTTGTATTCAACAACCAAAATGCGACCATCATTAAGCAGGGCAACAAAATCGGGATAGAAATAATCCGTTGACGTTGGAAGCCTGAAAGAATTTTCTGATTTCGGAAGATTTCTGACCCAACAACGAATAGCCATATTTCTATCAATGGCTTGGGCACACTCAAATTCTTCACCTTCAGAATCCAGTTCTCCAACAAACGGATAGTAATGCTTATTCCAAACATATCTGCCTTTGTAATACCAACGAACACCAAATTGGAATGGGTCTGTTGGAAATTCAAAGGCGTAATTGTCGAACTTTGATTCAACGGCGGCTTTTACTCCGAACAATCTTGTTTGATAACCTTTTGCAATAGCGTCATCATAGTAAGACTTTATTTTGTCGCGAAGTTGTTTTTCGAGAATATATCGAGCACGCGCAAGATTAGAGAGTGGAATATTTCGTTTTTCTATCAGGAAAGCAAGTGTCCTTCGTAGATGTTCAAGTAAAACTTCCTGTCTCAAATAAGGCGGACGGATTTTTCTTTCCAAATCCTGACTTAATTGATTGATTGTCCAATTCGTAGGTGCGTCACTCAAATCAAACAGGGTTTCGCTACCCAAAAATTTTGTGGTGAGATGTTTTCCTTGGACATCAATCAGCCAGGTATCGGCTTTTTCATTGATTGAAAATTCGTTTTCGGTTAACTCGGCAGGATATTTCAATAAGTCCCAATCACGCGGGTCTAAAAACCATGACTTGCTCGCCACTTCCCATTCACCGTCTACAAACATACACAACTGCGGCACTTCAAATTTTTCGCCGCGTTGAGAAGGTGTTTTGGGTTGTTGTAATTGTTGAACGGCAATCGTCTTTTCGACAATCTCGCGGTCTTTCTTTGGTGCGGCAAGGACAAGTTTCTCGGCGAATTCGGGAGTGATCGTTCCTGAAATTTTGTATTCCACTTCGTCTTTACCGATTTGACTTGTTGAAATTTGCGAAAGTTCTTCGGTGGTGAATTTGGATAAATCAGGCGGTGCGCTCAAAATTATTTTCACGGGTTGAGAGAAAGATAATTGACCTGTTTCATCTTCTGGGAAGAGACTCGGTTGCGGCAAAATGGCTTGTTGTGCTTCTTGTTCTTCAAAACCCATGCTTATCATGCGATCTTGTAATTCAGGGACGGCGTTCCTCCAACTGTCCTCTGAGACATGAGCATAAGCGCGGTTGAGTTCTTCCTGTACGCGCTTTGTAGCATAAGGCATTCGTAAAACACGCCCAAGAATTTGCTCAATATCTTTTTTGGAATGAACGGTTGCAACCGAGCAAAAGACATAAGCAAATGGACAATCCCATCCTTCTTTCAATGCTTCGATAGTGATAACAAAATCAACTTTGTTTTTTGGGTCGAGCAGATTTACACCATCCAGTTCGCGTTGATTACCTGTGGCAATGGCAATTCGTTCTCGCGGAATATGCTCTTGTTCGAGAAGGTAATTCAACACAACTTCGTAAGTAATTTCATGCCCTTTGTCTTCGGCTTGGAATAAAACAATCGGACGGATGTAATCGCGCTCGTTGGTTGTTAACTTTTGAAGTTTCTCGCGGGTTTGCACAGCGGCAGTAATGGCTTCTTGCCATGTTTGGTGTGTTGTTAAAACAACTGGCAATTTAATCATATCTGCGGCTTTGAGTTCGGAAGCCGAGACGCTGTGCAGGATGTTACTGTTTGCGGCAGGTGTCGCGGTAAATTCGATAATGCAAGCAGGTTGAACACGGTTCATAACTTCCACGCTTAATTTTGAAGTGGCGTTGTGTGCTTCATCAACAATCACGAGCGGACGATGAAGTGTGAGTAAATTGCGGAATGAAAATTTGATTGTGCCTTTGCCTGCGCCCTCTTCGATTTTTTCAAGCCCTTCAAGAGTCTTTGGAATATTTACAAAATGTGGTTCAAGGGCTTCGTGATGAGTATAGACTTTACGACCTTCGGTGTTATCCACGCGCAACGTTTGCATTGTGCCAACCACAATAACGGCTTTACCTTTTATATCTTGTGGACGAATTTGTGTGAAGTCGGCAATGTCCAAAACTAAAACTTGACTGCCAAATTTCTGTGCAATGGCTTCTCGGTTTGGGTGGCGTGGATTTTTAAGTGTTTCAAGTGTTTGCTGTCGAATAGTATTGGTTGGGACAAGCCACAACACAAGCGGAAAATCCTGCTCTAAAAATGCTTGTGCGGCAACAGAAATTGTGTATGCCCCCAAAAGCGTTTTACCACCGCCCGTTGGCAAGCGCAAACAGACATAAGGCGTATCTTCCAATTCAGGCAAGGGACGATAAGCAAACGGCGCGGCGCGCTTTGCTGATTCGGTTCGATGATTTTCGAAAGCCATTGCGTTATTGCCAAAGCGTGCTTCTTCGAGATAAGTGCGTAAAAAATCAAGTGTGTCTTTTTGATATTGCTTTGGTGTAATCATATTAGCGCGCCTTGATGTCGTAAGGAATATGTTTGAAGGTGACTTCTTGTTTTTGAAGTGTTGCTTCATCCAACATACACATTTCGCCGTATATCACTTTCTTGCCTTTATGTTTCGGTAATTCACGCAAGACGCGCGCCGTAAGCATGTTTCCGCCTTCGGGCGTTTTATCGCCGAGAATGCCATTGTAGAGCAAATAAAAAGCAGTTTCGTTGTGAATACCAAGCAAAGGTGTTTTTGGAATTTTCAACAACGGTATGTGTGTTTCAGAAAACCAAATATGCGCCGCAAGCGTTTTGAAGCGTACCTTTTGGTTAATATGACCTTGCTCATCGAATACAGTTTCGCCCAATTGATAAAAGCGAAAACCACCACCGCCTTGCCAATCTGCTTCTTTTGAAATACCGCCTTGCTCACCTTCAACCACCTTTTTCAATCGTGGAGCACAGTGAGTAATTGCGTGTTCGCCCATTTCAATGCCAATATATCGCCTTCTCATTTTGTGGGCAACGGCGGCAGTTGTACCTGACCCAAGAAATGAATCAAGAACTATGTCGCTTTGGTTACTAGCAATAGTTATAACTCGTTGGAGAAGTCTTTCTGGCTTAGGTGTGCTGAATGGCTCAGTATTAGGAAATAATGCAAGCATTTCTTTTTTTGATTCTTGATTGTTTCCACATTCTTCTTGCGTCCACCATGTATCTGGCACAATACCTTCTTGTACTTCATTTAGAAATACTTTTATTCGGGGAGGGTTATCTCCATCTTTCCCAAACCATAATCTATTGTCTTTTCTTAATTCCTCTGTTCTTTCAGGTAAACCATTCCAGTGGCGTCCAGTAGGCGGCGAAACTTTACGACCAGATGGGAGTTTGATTTCATAGCGATAAGCGACCCGTTTTTCCGAATCTTCTGATTGGACACTGTAGGCTACACTTTGCCACAACCCTCTTGGATCATTATCTAGGTTTTTGAATGCGCTTAAGTTTTTTTCGCTACGCACGAGTAAATTTCTTTCCCATTTATCAATATTTCTCGCATACACCAACATTGTGTCATGGCTACCTGAAATCATGGCTTTGTTTTTCTTGGCAAACACTTTTTGCCAAACTATGCTTGCAACAAAATTCTTTCTGTTGAAAATCTCGTCCATTAATATTTTCAGATAATGACCTTCGTTGTCATCAATTACTACCCAGATTGAACCATCTTCTGCAAGAAGGTCTCTAAGAAACTCCATGCGTGGATATAAGATTGACAGCCAAATTGAATGTTCTAAGTTGTCGTCGTAATGTTCAAATGCGCTTTGAGTATTGTATGGTGGGTCAATAAATATGCACTTCACTTGCCCAGCATAATAAGGCAATAAGGCTTTCAAGGCTTCAAGGTTGTCGCCTTGAATGAGCATGTTCTCGGTTTCCGAATCACCGTAAGAGAGTTTCGAGTCGGCTTCAAGCAAGCGATAAGGCAATTGACCTGATATTTTGCGGGCTTCTTCGTCATTGAGCCAATGCAAGGTGGGCATATATTCTCCAGATAAGACGTTGAAAACATTATAGCCGATGAAACAAGATCAGCCCCTTAAGTACCATGCTTTACTTAATTTCGGGAAAAGGTAACGCGCCCGAAGTTTTGGCGATTTCTGCCCGAGTAATATTCCCCATCAATTTTTTGACTATCATCAGCAATTGAAACGTGCGTAGTTCCCATGTGTATACTCATTGTTTCAAGCGAATCCGCTTTTGGATGGTTGATGTAATTGTAGGTTAATTCGTATTCGCTAACTTTTTCCGTCCGCATCAGCGCGGCATGTATGCTGTTTGATGTAGATGTGTCGGTTTCAAGTGCAATTGAAATCTTGAAAGCCGTTTGGCGAATGATTGCCTTTCCCGAAACCGTTTCCGTAAAGTCGCCATGTGATGTCCGAATCTCAACATTCCATTTACCAGAAATATTTGGGGTCTTAATCCAATCCACCTTTTGTATCCATTTTGTTTTCCAAATGTATTTATCATATAACCAATAAATTGCTCCAAAAAAGCCGAGAATGGACGGAGATTCAAGATACCAAGGGATTTGAATTTGTAAAGCATCTATCGCTTTTCCAAACAGATAAGCAAGTGCAACTGCCAGCAAGACAGCCACAATGAGAAAATTCTTTTTTACACTATCGTCTGTTTGGTATTGGTGCATAGGTCAAGAGTTCCATAGCGAAGTCAGTTCAGATATAAAAGTCTTGGCATCATTGACGTTCCACTGCATTGAGTTAGAACCGAAAAGATAGAACATCTTATTCTGGCAGACAAATTGTGATGGGTCTTCTTTGAGAGCATCGTCAAGCCAGTTAACCACGATGCAAAAAGTAGATTGATAGGATTGACCGTATTTTCCATTTGGCACATTGTAAAGCAAACATTCAACAAAGTAAGAAGGAAACTTACCTGAAAGGCAAGTTTTATTTTTATAGATACGCTCTCGTGCATTTTTGAAAACACGCACGGTTGGCTTATACCATTGCGAAGTATTTGCATGTTTAGTCACGCTGTTATCAAAATGGAGTTTGGGGTAATTAATTATCTGCTCTCCAGTTTTTGTATTCCAGAATGTAATGCCTTCGGCAATCAGTCTTGTGCTCTCATAGTATCTGTAAGTTGCTGCGACTACTACATCGCCTTTTAAGCGTTCATTATTGGGCAAGACTTTTATAGATTTGCTTCCCGATGTATCAACATACGCAGAACCAAAATGGTTTCTTAGCGCAGAAATTACGTCTTCGCGAAAGTTGTTGAAACTATATGTTGCTGGCGTAAACTCCAATGCGCTCTTTTGAGTTTCAGTCATCTCATTATGATAGAAAGTGCTGGTCAGTTCAACGACTAAATCCATATCACTATTGCCGTAAATATTTGTGTAGTTACGATAAGAACCCTGTAAGTAATCATCGTAAGTTACACCACTTCTCCAAGAATGTTGCTTTAACGCGTTACGAATAGCAGTGTGCGTATTTTGAGCCGCGTCCGTCCCGCCTTGATGTGACCAGATTTCAAGTTGATTTTCAGAGATTGTCATTATATATCTCCCTTTTCAAACGCTTCGCTCACGCGGCGGATGGCTTCGTGCTGGTAAGCGCGGTCAACGATGGTATTATTGATCTCTATCGCGCCGAGAGGTTTCCCATTCTGGCGGATAAATAACTGGTTCTCCAAATCTTGGCGTGTGAAGAAGCCATTGACCAATCGTTTGGCAGAAAGACCAACCTCCACGAAATAGATATCATACCCGTTGGCTAAGAATCCAAACGGGCGGAAGGATTGGTGCTTTTCGATTTCCCTGACGTAATACTCAAGTTGGGCTTCAGCCAAGCGCACATCCACAACTGTCTTCTTGGCTTCGACTACCGCCAGCACTTCCCCATTTTCGCGATACAGGCAGTAATCGGTCACACCGTTCCAGGGTTCGGCGTCGTAGCCGTCCACGGGGATTTCGATCTTTACTTTCGAATGGTCGCGCAGATACCATCCCGCCTTTTCCAATTGCGGGTCAATCATTTCCTTACGGGTGCGTTCTTCGGAGATTTGGAACAAACCCATCTCACTTATGGTTATGGTTTTTTCTCGATATACCTTACGCCCTGGATGTCTTTGAAGTGTACATCCTGCGTCCAGAGTGTGGCATCCTGTGCGCGGACAGTGGCCAGGATGATGCTGTCGGCGAAGGCGAGTTTAAATTCGATTGAGATCTGTGCGGCTTCAATCGCAGTCTTGCGATTCAATTCAATTTCCCGACCATGCGCCATGACGCCGACTGCTTGCAAGGCAGATTCTTCGCTTCGTTCTAAAAGAAGGCGTTTGAACACTTCGTAGATACAAATTGTGGGAACAATCAGATTATCCAAATCCCGAATTGGTGGAATAAAGTAATTGGCATTTTCCCCTTCCGCAAAATATTCAATCCAGCCAGATGAATCCACTACGTTCATCAGCGTTCCTCATCTTTTTCTTCACGCAGGTTGGCCGTGTTCATTCCCTTGAACATACCAAGCGCCTCTATAATAGGCGGCACAATTACCAGGCGAATGGTTTTCTGATAAGGAATGAACATGATCTTTTGCCCGGGCTTTAAATTGAACTGCTTACGAACATCGCGCGGAATAACGATCTGATACTTGGACGAAATGGTTGTCAAGGCTCCCATTTTTACTTCTCCTTTATCGAATGAACATCGTAAAACAATTATACCGCCAACCGAGATGAAAATCATCGCCCCTTTACAGATAGCATACTCGCGAGAGAAACGCAGAGAACAGAGCAACCATACGTCAACCCGCTCTGGTAACCGGGCCAGGGGACGTTGGACTCCGCTGACGCCATACTGATATACTTGATCCATGATCGCGATCACCCCTTCCCTCGCCCTAGACGAGAGCGAGATCCAGCTCGAGTTCGTGCGCGCGGCCGGGCCGGGCGGCCAGAACGTGAACAAGGTGGCGACTGCGGTGCAGCTACGCTTCGACATGCGCGGCTCCCCCTCCCTGCCCGCAGAGGTGAAAGCGCGCCTGGTCAAGCTGGCGGGGAGACGGGCGAACGAGGACGGGGTCCTGGTCATCACTGCCAGGCGTTACCGCAGCCAGGAGCAGAACCGCGCCGACGCCATCCAAAGGCTGGTGAAACTGATCCAGAAAGCCGCGACCAGGCCCAGGGTCCGCAAAGCGACCCGGGCAAGCTCAAGTGCCAGGGCAGCCCGGGTAGACGAGAAGAAGCGCAGGGGTGAGACCAAGCGCAGGCGTCGCCGCCATCCAGAGGATTGGGAATAGTTACGATATTGTCCTGGCATTGTCCACCTCAAGGCTGAGCCTTACGCCGAACTCTCAAGACCGCAATCTTGGTGGCATGGTTGAAAGGCGCGGGGTCAACGGGCGGGCTGCCGAGGCGCGTGTGGGGGTAGCCGGTGAAATCCTCCGGGACTGGGATCAACGTTTCTATTTGCAAGTAGCCATCCGCGCACAGCGATTCCAGCGTTTCGATGTACGCCTGTCCGCTCAGGAACAAGGCGTTATTCACCGTCACCAGGTACCCGCCATCGTTGATGAGCGGACGCACCTTGTTGATCAGCCGCGCGCTATCCTTCGCCAGGTCCACAGTACCTTTGTTGGTAGCTGCAAAGAAGGGCGGATCGAGAAAGACGCAATCGAAGCATTCCCCGGCACGTTTCAGACGGTTGACCTGCGGCCAAAAATCCCCAACCTGGAAATCCGCTCGGACGACGGGAAAGCCATTGAGACTGTAGGACGCCTTCGCCACGTTGAGGAAAGTTCTGTTCCGGTCGAGATGCAGGACGCGCGCAGCCCCACCGGCATACGCCGCCACGCCCAGGCTGCCGGTATAGGCAAACGTATTCAAGACCGTTTTGCCTCTCAGGTTTTCAATTGCCCATTTGCGCAGACCGCGCGTATCCAGGTAAAGGCTGGCGTCCTGGTTCATCAACAAGTCAATGGCATACCATACAGCGTGTTCCTGCACATGGCGAGCGACAGTCTTACCATAGATGATCGTTCCCTGTTTGGCATCCCGCGACAATCCATTGCGCGTTTTCAGGATGATGGCTTGGATCCAGGGAAAACGCGCCCGAAGAAACCCTTGAGCCGCACGGATTGCCGCATCGCCCTCTGCTGGTGGATCGGCATAGTTCTGCAAGACGACTGTACGTGCAAACAGATCAATGACGAGGGATGGGAATCCTTCGTAGAAGCCATTGAACAGGCGAAAGGCTGTCTGATGCTGAGGATCAAACAAGGATTCGCGTGCAGCGATGGCGCGTTCAAGTAGATCGAAAATTGGCTCGTTGTTCATCGAAGCAACCTCACATGAAAGGGATAAGCACAGATAGTTGGCAATATGGCTATTATATGACAGGTGTTATCGCCTGTTTTGGCAGGTCTGATATAATCCAACCACGATCCAATCCTGACTCATCGCCTGAATCACGGAGGAACTGAAATGGATGAACTGACCTGGGAGCTGCTCGCTGAAGTTTACGGCTTCTTGGAAGCGGACGCCATCAAAAGCCTTTTAGAAGCCGAAGGCATCGGCGTGCAACTCTTCCAGGAAGCGGTCGGGAGATACGCCTATCCCGTCACCGTGGATGGGTTTGGGCGCGTGCAGATCTTCGTACCCAAAGACAAAGCAGCCGAGGCGCGGGAATGGTTGAAAGTATATCGCGAAGGGGTAGAGCAGGATTTGGATCAAGAATAATGGGAGCAAAGGAATACACATGAACGATTCCGCTACCGTGAGGACGAATTTGGTCATCTTGATCCCGAACAACGGCATGGGTAAGGCCGACCCGGAACTACAGCGAATCCTGATCGGCAAATACCTCGAGTTGCTCAATCAACACGCCGAATTGCCCAACGCCATCTGCTTCTTTACTGAAGGCGTGAAGCTGGTCGTGGAAGGCTCACCCGTGCTGGAGCAATTACACGCCCTGGAAACAAAAGGGGTGCGCCTGATCGTCTGTTCCACCTGCTTGAATTATTTCAGCTTACAGGATAAAGTCAAGGCTGGCGTCGTCGGGGGCATGGGCGATATTCTCGAAGCGCAGTTGAAGGCGGAAAAAGTCATCACGCTTTAGCTGCAATGCGTCCCTCTTTCTTTCACCATCTCCACCCGCCAACCATCCCTGCCAGGCAAGCGCGCTTCCGCTATACACTGGCCGCAGGAGGGCTGGCGGTTTTTCTGATGCTGATCCTGCTGGTCACCGGCATCCTGGAGATGTTTTTCTACATTCCGACGCCGGACGAGGCCGCCCTCTCGATCCAGACCCTGTCCTTCCTCGTCCCTTACGGCGGCCTGGTGCGCAACCTGCACTACTGGTCGGCGCAACTGCTGCTGGTCGTCTCGGCCGTTCACCTTTTGCGCGTTATCTTCACAGGCGCATACGCGCCGCCGCGACGCTTCAATTATCTGCTTGGGCTGTTCTTATTCGTGACTGCCATCCTTCTGGATTTCACCGGCTACATCCTGCGCTGGGACGAGGGCGTGCATTGGGCGCTGGTGGCGGGGACGAACCTGGTCAAATCCATTCCGCTGCTTGGCAAAACGCTTTACGGGATTCTGGTTGGCGGAGGCCAGCCCGGCGCGGCGACGCTAATCCGTTTTTACGGCTGGCACATCTTCGGCCTGACGCTCGTGGCGATCATCCTGGGATTCTGGCATACCTTTCGCCTGCGCCGGGATGGAGGCATCGCCGTCCCGCCACCGGCCTTGCGAGTAGACCACGAGCGCATCACCCGCTTCGAGCTTGTCCGCCGCGAAGTATTGGCCATGTTGCTGACGGGATCGGCATTGCTTATCCTGTCCGCCTTTTCCCCGGCTCCGCTGGCTCCTCCGATCACGAATGCAGCCGCACTGACGGAGGCCGCGCGTGCCCCCTGGTTCTTTCTGTGGGTACAGCAACTGCTCAAACTGGGAAGCCCTTTTATTTGGGGCGTGCTTGTTCCGCTGGTGGTTCTCCTCCTGCTAGTCCTGATCCCTTATGGTTTCCCACAACCCGCCAAAGCCGAGTTGGGGCGTTGGTTCCCGAAGTCGAACCGCGCCGCGCAAATCCTGTTTGCCATCCTTGGCCTTGCCATTCTTTCCCTGATTGCGCTTGCCCTGATCCCTAATCCCTGATCCCTTTTTCTCCATCTCATGCGCCGTTCCCTTCTCGCCGCTTCCGCGCTGCTCCTGCTGGCCTTGTTGGCCGCCCTATGGCAGGAGAGCTGCCGATCCAAGCCGGTTGCCCTGACGCCCGTCCTGACCGGCCAGGTGGAATACTGCCTGACCTGCCACGCCGACCTGCCGGAAATCAGCCGCTCGCATCCGGTCAAGACGTTTGGCTGCGTGCTGTGTCACGGCGGCGAGCGCCTGTCCTTGGACGCGGACCTGGCCCACAGCACGATGCGGGGCGGCAAGAACCCCTCCGGATTTTCCGTGGTCGAGGCTTCATGCGGCGGGGACAACTGTCACAGCGGCGCGGCGGCGGATTATCGCAATCACATCCAGCGCGCCACCAGCAGCATCCAGGCCACTTATGCAGGCGCGATCGCCAGCATCCGTTACACTTTCGGTGCGCAGCCCGACCTGACCGCCCGCCTGGGCATCTTTGCGATCCAGGCTCCGCAAAGCGCCAGCGGGATCACGGGATTGGCCGCATTCGATCCGGCTCAAGAGACGAACCCGGCCATTCAAGCCTTCGCCCAGGATTGCCTGTATTGCCACCTTTCCGCCCAGCCGTTGGCTGAAGATGAGTACAGCCGTTTTAGCGGCTGCGCCGCGTGCCATACCCCTCTCTCTGACTCTCCCCCTACTTTCTCCGAAAATGGGGGCAGCCATAGGGGGGTTCACACCCTCACCACCGCCATCCCCTACACACAGTGCAACCGCTGTCACAACCGCGGAAACTATGATTTGCGTTCGATGACCTTTGTCCCTCGCGACGACCATCCGACTGGCAGACTATCTGACTACTACCAGCCCATCGCCCAATTTGCGCGCTGCGAATGGACGCTCGATTGCGTTGACTGCCACACCCGCGCTGAAGTCATGGGCGATGGAAGCCTGTACAGCGGCAAGAAGGAAATCCAATACATCCAATGCCGCACCTGCCACGGCACACTGGCCGAACTCCCCAACACGAAAACGCTGACCGACCCTAACGACCTGGCCTTCCGCCTGGCATTCCTCAACGAAAGTGCCGGGCACTTTGAAAGTGCCTGGCGCTTGGAGGTCGGCGATACGATCCTGGTCACCGGAAAAGGCGAGCCGCTCTGGAACATACGCACCCTCTCTGGTGGCACCTACGAGCTATTTGATAAAGCCACCCGCCAGCGTTTCACCTTCCGCCCGGTGATGGGCAGCGGCTGCCAGCAGAAAGCCGATGAGCAGGCCTCGCAGGATTGCCACAAGTGCCACGCGGTGGAACGATGATCGAGAAAGTGGAATATGCCTGACCTTTCGCGCCGTGATTTTCTCAAACTCGCACAGGACAGTCTCCTTGCCTTGAGCGGTTTGCTCGGCTTGGGCGGGCTGATCCGATTCCTGGATTACCAGACCGAACCACCCGCGCCGACCGATTTTGATCTTGGTCTGGCTTCTAATTGCCCGGCGGGGACGCGCAAGGTCATCCCGGATGTTCCGGCCCTTCTCATTCACGACGCAAGCGGATTCAGCGCCCTGAGCCTGGTCTGCACTCACCTGGGTTGCACGGTCGAGGAAGAAGCCGAGGGTTTTGCCTGTCCATGCCACGGGTCGCGTTTCGATCCGCAAGGCATCGTGATACGCGGGCCGGCAAATAAGCCGTTACGCAGCTTGCGCGTCGAAACGACCGAGGATGGTCACTTGCATTTGTACACAGCGTGACATGGGTATATAATTTAATCAAATCACGAATTGAGGTGAGGCGCACCTCTGTAGAAGGTGCGCCCCACCTACGTAGGAGGCAGCAGTATGGATTTCGATCTGACCGAAGAACAACGCATGTGGCAGAAAACCGTCCACGATTTTGTGGGCGCGGAGGTGCGCTCCAAAGCCCGCGAAGTGGACGAAACGAGCGGTTTCAACTGGCCTGCTGTCCGCAAGATGGGGCCGCTTGGCCTGCTCGGCATGAGCGTCCCGGAAGAGTACGGCGGCTCGTGCGTGGACGCGATCAGCATGGCAATTGCCATTGAGGAACTGGGCTGGGGCTGCGGTTCGACGGCGCTGGCCATCGCGGCGCACAACGGGTTGGGCTGCGCGCCAATCGCCAGGTTCGGTTCAGAGGAACAGAAAAAGAAATTCCTGCCAGGCGTCACTAGCGGCAATAACCGTTTGGCCGCGCTGGCGCTAACGGAACCCGGCGCAGGGTCCGATTTGCAGGGCGGCGTTCGCACAAAGGCTGAAAAGGCGGGGGGCGAATGGGTCATCAACGGGTCGAAAGCCTGGATCACCAATGCCAGCATCGCGGATTACATCATCACCCTCGTCCGCACAGACCCGCGCGAAGGCTCCCATTCTTTGAGCATGATCATCGTACCTGTGGATACACCCGGCCTGACCATCCACCCGCCGGAGAAGAAGATGGGCCTGAACGGTTCCCAGACGAATGCTCTGACCTATGAAAACGTTCGCGTGCCGTCGAGCTATATGCTCGGCGAAGAGGGACACGGCTTGCGCCAGACGCTTGCCACGCTGGACGGCGGACGCATCAGCATCGGCGCTTTAGCGGTCGGGTTGGCGCAGGCGTCGTTCGAGCGCGCACGCGACTATGCGCGGGAACGTCAAGCCTTCGGCAAGCCCATCGCGGAACAACAAGCCATCCAATGGATGCTGGCCGACATGGCCACCGAGATCGAGGCTTCCCGCTGGATGGTCTACCGCGCCGCGTGGCTGAAACAGGAGGGGCATCCCTTCAGCCAGCAGGCCGCCATGGCCAAGCTAATGGCGACCGAGATGGCCGAGCGCGTCTGCCGGAACGCCATCCAGATCCACGGCAGCTACGGGTACAGCCGCGAGTACGAGGTTGAGCGCATCTACCGCGACGCTCGCTTGATGACCATTGGCGAGGGGACGAGTGAAATCCAGCGGCTGGTGATTGCGAGGCATGTGTTGGCCCAAGAATAACTTTTTTTTGACACTATGACAAAAAACCGGCGGGGTTGTTCCCACCGGTTCCTTGTTCATATTCTCTGGCTACTTCTTTCGGCCAAGATACCACTTGTAGCCATAATAGGCCACCACACACAAGGCGGCGGTCAGCAACCAGATGGGCCAGACCGCCCCCAAGGTCCACGACATCCTGCCCACGCTCCACATGTAGAAAAAGGCAAATAGGCCAGCGAATAAAATTGCAAAAACGCCGACCAGCCAGAAGCGCATCAACTTGAGTTTCTTGTCCATATTTCCTCCTCCAAACATAAGATGAAAAGGATAGGCCGAGAAGATTGTAGCACAAAATGGCATCTATATGTTTTGCCTTTCTTTTTCGATAACTATCCAGACATTGTAACCTTCCCACTCGATTTCCACCTTTCCGCCAGCATACGAAAAAAGAGCGGCAATCTCAGTTCCAGGGAGAAAACGGCTGCACATGAGGGTCGCTTTTTCGAACAAGGCGATCAGCTTGACCGAAAGGCGACGGATGTCTGGCTCCAGGATCACGATCCGGCCACCGGGTTTGAGCACGCGCCAAAGCTCGCACGCCGTTCCAGTCTGATCGCCAACGTGGTGAAAGGCGTCCACCATCAGGACGCGGTCGAAGGTCCGCGCGGGGAAGGGTAAATATTCGCTATGGGCGCAAGCAGTCTCCAGTTCCTTTTCCGCAGCCTGTCTCAGCATCCCCGTCGAAAGATCAACAACCAATATCTGATCGGCGAGGCCGCGTAGCATCTGGCTGACCCGGCCGGTACCGCCGCCGACGTCGAGCAGGCGTCCGGTTGTCGGCTGCGTAGTCCGGTGAAATCGTCCACTCTGTCCGGTCATGCCGTCCAGAGTGCGGAGCGAAGCGACGCTGATGAAAACATTATATATCAAGTGGACGAC
>Ga0315279_10001609_pt1 | contig 37067 bp, 42 predicted proteins | sample YL17G06_20_MG_FD_203694 | JGI IMG/M metagenome (GOLD analysis project Ga0315279, IMG submission 203694) | Sediment microbial communities from Yellowstone Lake, YNP, Wyoming, USA - YL17G06_20 | ecosystem: Environmental > Aquatic > Freshwater > Lake > Sediment | place: USA: Wyoming | collected...
AGTCCTTCTGCCTCTCCGCGCGCCTACTCTGTCTCTGCTGCATCTGCCAAACCCTCGATTATTATTTCTGTTCTCAACGATTTTTCCTTTGCGCGCTGCCAGCGCTTCACACAGCGGCCTTCATCCTCTCTTTTAGCCAGTCTTCCCACTTGCCGTATATCATCCTCGGGTCCAGCGAGCCGACCTCCTGCTTCACCTGTTCGGCTATTATGTGCATCATCTCGTTGCTTTCCACTGTCCAGTCCGCTTCGAGTATGTCCGGCCTTCCCAGCTGGCCCGCATACCGGAGCATCGCTTCCTTCATCCGCGCGCGCAGCTGTATGTTCTCCCACACGTCCTCCCACCTGCCGTGCCATTCGCGCACGTTCTTCGCTATGCCGTCCAACACCTCGGACTCGCCGTCCGTCAGCACGGCCGTGGGCTTGAGCCTGTCTTCCTTGGCCGAGTACTCCATAAGGTTTACAAATCCCCCCTCCGTGCCCGGGTCGGTCTTCCAGTGCTTGCGCACCTCCGTGAGCGCGGTCACGCGGCGGAATCGGTGCAGCCCGTCCGGGCTGCTGAGCATGTTGCAGATTGTTATAAGGTCTATGGCCTTGAAGCTCGTGTTCGGAACTCCGAGGTCGTTCACGATGCGGTCGTACACGCCGTACGGCGACTCGCCGTGTATCGTGCCTGCAACGAAGTTCGCGAGCGCGCCTATGCGCATCGCCTCGAACAGCGCCTTCCCTTCGATGCTTCGCACCTCGCCCAGTATCAGCACCGAGTCGCCAAGGCGCAGCGCCGTGCGCAACGCTTCGTCCGCTGGCAGCTCCGTTTCGATGTGAGTTATGACCGAACGCGACTTGAGCCTGCTGATGTTGTAGCCGAGCTGCCGCATCTGCACCACCGGAAGTTCGAGCGTGTCCTCCTGCACTATGAGCCTGTTCTTGCGCATGAGTTCCAACATCATCGCGCCCAGCAGCGACGTCTTACCGGAGCTTCGGCCGCCTGCAATCAGGCAGGCGCGGCCGCCGTCGATTATGAAGCTCATAAGCCCGGCGTAAAGCGGGTCTATGAACTTTGCGCGCATGAAAAGCGGGAACGTCCACGGCTTTTCCCTGTGCCGCCGGAACGCGAACGCGAGGCCTTCGGGCGAGAGCGAGCGCGTGATTGCAGCGACACGCGCGCGGCCGCCTGGCACAATGAGCTCGGTGTCAAGCACCGGGTTCGCCTCGTCCAGCGGACGGCCCGAATACAACCTGAACCTCGTGGCCCACGCCTCCGCGTCCTCCTTCGTGGGCATGAGGTTGGTCTCGCACTCCTCGAAGTCCGAGTGGTAGATGTAGATGGGCGTGCTGCCTATCGGAGAGTTTATGAAAAGGTCCTGCACCTTGTCGTCGCTAAGCAGGAGCTCGAGCACGCCGAAGCCTGCGGTGTAGCGTGCGAGTATGGTTGCGAGCTCGTCCGCCTCCTTCTCCGTGAGTTGCACGTTCATGCCCGCGGCTATGTCCTTGATGATGCCTATGCCCACGTTCTTGAAAAGTTCGCGCGCGCGGTCAGGCTCGGAAATCTCCCGTTCGCTCGGCCTGTGCTCCGCGAGGTAGCGGCGCGCCGAGTCGAGGATCACGTACTTCTCCTCCGGCAGCTGGAACTCGGCTGGAATCATGTGGTATTTGTAGCGCACGCGGCCCGGCAGCTTGAAAATCTGCACGAGCGTGCTCGTGTTCCCGATGTAGTACTTGTCCATAAGCATTCCGCCCTTCGGCTGCTCGATCATGTAGCGCGTGAGCATGAAGTTGGGCCGCACTATCGGATGGAACAACTCCCTGTACACGCTGCGGTCGCCAAGCTTGTAGCCCTGCAGCGCGGTGCTCATCATCGGAATGGCCAGCTGTATGAGCTTGCACGATTCCAATATGCGCCTTATGGGTTCGAGCGCGTTCTGCACGTAATAGGCGTAGCACTGTCCCGTCTGCTCTTCCTTTGCCATCGCGGCCCCGGCGCTCTCGCGCGTTATCATCCTTGTCAGCCGCACGTACGCGCCGACCGGGTCCTTGCGCAGAGCTTCCATTATAAGGAACTGCAGGTCCGCCAGGCGCTTCGGGTAGAACTGCTCGCAGCCGGCCGGCCCGAGGTTTTCGAGTGCCAGAAGCTTGTCCTCCTCGGTTATGCGCTTGTAGGCGTTCGCTATCTCCATAAGCATTCGCGTCTGGTCGGCGTCGTACTCGTTCTCGCGCGTCTCGGCCATGATTATCCTGACAATGCCCGGGTCCTTCATGAGCTTGTCTATGGTCGTGGCCATGCAAGCCTCGAAGTCCTCTATGCTCGAGCCGTAGACGCAGCCGAGGCAGTTTACGCGCAGCACGCCTTCCTTAATCTCTGATTCGCAGACCATTCCATGACCCCCGAAAACCGAGGCTAGCAAGATTCGACCTATTTAAATTTATTTGCGGCAGCACAAATTCTTTATTAGAAGCTGTTGTCGAAGGTGCGGCCATTGGCTTTTGAAAAGTCCGAAGAGGCGAACGCCGTACTGTCCGAACTTATCAAGCGGATAAACGAGGACAGGCGCAGGATGCGGCTATTGGAGCAGTCCATAGAGCGGCTTGAGAACAGCCTCAGTGCTCTCGAGGGCTCGGCGCTGTCGCAGCTGAGCGATTTCAAGCTGTCGCTCGATCGCATAGGCAGCAAAATCGAAGCGACAGCGGCGCGGCTGAACGCGATCGAAGCGAACATCGCGAAGCTGGGCAGGGGCGCGGACAAGACCGCGACGAAGCTGGAGCTCAAGCAGCTGGAGAGCTTCATAGACCTCGTGAACCCAATTACGTCGAAGTTCGTGACGAAGGACGAGCTGGACCGCGCGCTTGAAGAGCGCGCGAGGAAGCGGGTTTAAAGCTTATTATTTGAGAAAAAAGAAAATCTAATATAGGCGTTCGCGGTCGCCAGCGTCAGCCGCGAAAAGCGGAGTGGTTTCATGAAACTGCCTTTTTTCGGTGAGAGCAAGAAGGCCGAGGAGTCGGCCGGACGCGGCTACGTGCCGACAGACCGCGTGCGCGAGCTGACCGGACGCGGATTTTCCGAGCTGGATACGATCGACGTGCTGCGGCGCGAAGGCTTCTCGCCTGACGAGATAGACAAGGCGCTAACGCAGACGCTCAAGGAAGGCGTGATAGGAAACCCGGCTGACGCGATGCAACAGCAGCAGATGCCGTGGCAGGAGCAGCAGCCGCAGATGCAACCCATGCAGCAACCGCAGATCCAACCACAGTATGCTTCTTTTCCGCAAGGCAGGCAGCCAGCGCAGCAACCGCAGGAGCAGCCCGAAGAGCTGAAGCTGCCGACCATGGAGGATTTGCAGCCGAAAGCCGCGCAGGCTTCGTCCGGAATCCCGGAAAGTTCGCTGCCCGAGGAATACTACCAAGGCTATCCGACCGAGGAGTACATCGACTACGTGGTGCAGGAACGCACGCGCGACATCGTGGAGAAGATAGGCGAGTTCGGATTGCGCAACCGCGAGCTCGAGGCGAAGATACGTGACATGACCGAGCGTGTCGGCGAGATGTCGAAGATGCGCATAGGCGAGCAGCAACAGGTGCTGAGCACCATAGAAGGCCTGACCGACAGCGTCAACGACGTCAACATGCGCATCGCCGGGCTGGAAAAGGCGTTCAAGGACACGCTGCCTGCGCTTATCGAATCGGTGCGCGCGCTGAGCGACCTCGTGGGCCGCGTGAAGCGCGAGTCCTAGGCTTTTCCTTTCTACGACTGATTTTTCTGCTTTGACAGGCAAAATCTTATTATGGACGACACGTTCGCGGCCGCTAGAGAGACGATGTCGCAGATTTTCATGGTGCCGGCCGCGTGGTTCGAGAGCCCCATATTCATCGTCAACCTTGTGCTTCCTTTCATGACAATGGGGTATTTCTTCTACATGATGATATCCAAGAAACTTCACATATTCCGCAACACAGCCGTGAACCTCGCGCTCGGCTACTGCCTTGCGTTCGCCTCGATGCCTTTGTTCATAGTTCCGAACCCGTACATGTCGTTATTCGTTTCCGTCTTCGGCATAGTCACGATGCTCGGCGACCGCATAACCCTGTTCCGCCTTCTTGCGGCTCTCGGTCTCGCGCTTGCGGCTTGGACGCTCGCGGCGTATGCGGCATATCTCATCTCGCTGTTCGCTGCATAGATTAAATATTTCAGAAAAAGAACTACCGTATGGGTTGTCCGATGAGAATGAGAAATCGCTTTCTGTTTTTTATTGCCCCGCTCGTGATGGCTTGCTTTCTCTGCGCAACCGCCGTGCGCGCGCAGACAGACGTTGGACCTTCGGCGGAGGATGTGATGATGGCTGTGGTTGTTTTCATTTTCGGCGAGGATTTTCCAAGCTACTGGCTAACGTACTCAGGATTCGCGCAGTACGTAGTGTTCCCGTTCATAGCCGTGTTCCTGGTGCTTTACGGCATTCTATCCGAGCTCCGCATATTCAAGCAGACCAGCATAAAGGTCTCGCTCTCGCTGATGATGGCGCTGGTGGGAGGGCTCTGGCTGCTGAACATCATGCGCGCCTTCCTCGTCGTCAACGGCTTCCTCGGCGTGATCGGCTTCGCGCTGCTGATGTTCATCGGCATAATTCTCATGGTGCTGGGCTGGTTCCTGGAGAACGCGCCCCGCAGCCTGCCCCGGTTTTGACATTCGAGCTACTGAAAAACAGCATCGAAACCTGCTGCACATCAGATAGATTAAATATTTCATAAACAGAATTATTGTACAGGTACGTTTTATGGGGAAGAAAGGCTTTTTACTGCCGCTGCTTTCGGTGCTAGTCCTGGCTTCGTTGATTTCCCTGCCGGCGGCACGGGCGCAACTATCAGTCATGTCGATGGAGATATCGACGGCCGAAGACGTGATGAAGTTAATAATCGTGTTCATCTTCGGATCAGACTTCCCGGACGAGTGGCTGACGTACAGCGGCTTCATGCAGTACATCATCTTTCCCTTCATAGCCGTTTTCGTTGTGATGTACGGCATACTCAGCGAGCTGCGCATATTCCACAACGCGAACGTGAAGGCGGTCCTGTCGCTTGTGATGGCGTTCGTGGGCGGGAGGTGGCTTCTCCAAACAATGCGTGGTTTCCTCGTAGTAAATGCGTTTTGGGGCACCGTACTGTGGGGTGCGTTGATGTTTTTCGGCATAGTCGCGTGGGCCGTCGCCCGGGGAATGGAGTACTATGGTTGGGGCCGCCAGTCGTATAAAAACCTCCGCAACGAAGCGGTAAGAGAGGCTAAAATTGGCGAAAATATAAATGAGCTAACGAATAGAGTGCTTCAAGATAAAATAATCCTCACCGCCGCGATAGCGGCGAATAAACCTAAGGCTGCAATACAATCGCTTGAAAATGTTTTAACCAGCGATATGGATAGACTGGATAGAGAGAGGGAAAGATTAGAGTCCAAGGCCAAGTAGACGGATTCAATACTCAAGCTTGTCTCTTGTTCTCAGATTCGTTGGTTCTTGCAGGATACAAGCTGTTTAGAAAACCGAACATCTCCTCTGGCGAGGGCAAGGCCCTTTTCTCGGTGACCTCGGTGGGATTTGCATAAGGCCTACCCTTCAGAAGCTCTATCTTTATCGGTAGCCCGCGTTTCAGACCAGGTTTAAGTTCGGATGTCAGGTACTTTGGACCGAAGAACTTCCGCGCAAGCTTAGCCGAAATACCGACGGTAGAGAATTCGCCCTCGGTATCCGCCTTGTACATCTTCACCTTTGCAGCCGTAGCCAAACCATAAATTGGATCGCCGCTTTCTACGTCTATCGGATAAATCGTCACTTCCGCTCCGTCGCAGAGCGTGTCCTTCCCGTCGAAATAAATAGCCCTGTTTCCGTCCTCCATCAGCACCAAATTTTCGGCCTTGTTCGTTAGCTTGACCTTCGTCCTCGTAAGGTCTCTGACACTCCTCAAGTATCCGGCGACTTTCGCTATGTCGTCGTCAGTGATGGGTTTGCCTCTATCGGCTTCTGCGACGTCTTTGCCATTGTATTTTTCCCTAGACTGCGGATCGTCGAGCGCTTTTAGCACGTATTTGGTTACGCCTGGAAAATCCTCGGTGTAAAGCCCGAAAGCAATTTCCTGGTTTTTGGACATCCGCGCGGGCGAATAGCGGATTGTTGGACGCATGCGCGAAGACGACATGCCAGCAACTTCTGTGTATCCGGGAGCACCGGATTCAACCGCGGCAGCGCTGCCCTCGACGGCCGGTTCGCTGATCCACGGCGACGGTCCGTACGTGAACGGCTGCTCGTACTCGCCGACGCCGAACAGGCGGTCGAAAATCCCATCGAACCGCGAAAATGCACCGTCCACCCTTTCGTCTATGCCTTTCGCCATGTTGTAACTACTGAAAAGTGACTATATAAAAGCTTTTCTATGTTGGCGAACATGTTCATAAAAAGTTGAGTGTGGAAGATTATTTCATATGTCGTCGCCATCAAGTGCCGACTACGCCGAGATGAAAAAGACGAGCATGCAGCTATTTGCACTACTCAACACGATGGAAGAAGTCGCCTACCGCAGATTGAGGCCGAACGCGGACTATTTCTACGACCTGGGGATGTACATGCGTGCCCTCTGCGAAAACCAGGACATCAACAACATACCTCAGGCGAAGGCGACCCTGAATATCGCCGAAGAAGCCAGAACGTACCACGGTTTCAGAGCGGAGCTTAAGATGAGGCAAGCCGCCGCGCAGGTAGTAGAGATTTCCAAACCAATAAGAGAGACGATGGGAACTGCGCTGGAAAAAATCAAACCCAAGCGCGCAGGCGACAGGGACTCCATGCTCGGACTCGTACGAAGGTCCGCAGCAATCACCGGCAGCGGGTTCCGATTGGAGACCGGATCGTCGAACCCGATAATCGATATCATGAATAAATACTCCGAACTTTCTTCGAACACGGCGGGCATCTTGAGGGAGCTCAAGATCGTGGATCCGATTTCATCCTACGAGGACGAATATCTCGGGTTGACTGGGGTGTTGCAGGAAAAGGTAGATGCGTTCAACATGATTGCAAGTACGGAAAAGGCGTCTAAGATAATGACGATGTTAAGCTCGTTGATGGCGGCGAAAAAAGTCGAGTACGGCATATCGGACGACGAGGCTGGATACATACCAGAGCTCGAGGAGGCGCGCAGGGAAGTGGAAAAATACAAATCGGTCAGCGCGATGCTGCTCGAGCAGCTGGATGCGAAGGAACGTAAGCCTACGCTGGTGCCGTTCGACCTCAAATCCTTCGAGGAGTCGCTGTTCAAACTAACCAAACACGCGACTCGCGCCACTGCAAAGGTCGACGGCAAAAGGATGGTGACCACGAGCGAGGGGGAGATGAAGCTCATTTTCAACGAACTGAAGACGCAACTCGAAAATACGCAGTTTCCCATACTCGGCGCACAAACGCAGGACTTGCTCGACAACGTGCACGACATCGTCAAAGACCCAGATTTCTTGGAAAGGGCGATAGGAGACTACACCACGCTGGCTGAGCTTGTAATCGATAACTACAAACTTCGCACTAAAAGGAAGTCTGAGATGGCTGCTCTTCTATGAGTTTCTTAATCCTCGTTATGAACTCGTCCCGCATTACCAGTTCCGGATTCTCTTTTCGCAGCGTGTCGCGGATCTGTCCGGCCCACGATAGCATATCCTCGGCGTCCCTGTCGGCGTACAGGCCAAAACGGAGTTTTGCAAACGTTTCCTCCACGCCGTTCGTTATGGTGGCGACAAACGGGTTGCCAAGCGCAATTACGCGACCGCAACTGTCTGCTACGTCCTTAATCCTCGCTTCGTAAGCATGCCCACCTTTCCTGCAGGCGCCAATTGCCGACTCGAACCTGTTGAACTCCTCCTTCAGGGCCAGCACGCGTGCCGGCGGGACGGTCTCTGAAACAAACTCCGAGCGCAGCTTCTTGTCAACGTATTCCGTTATCTTCCGCCTGTCCTCGCCCACGCCGCGGAGCACCACGACGTTCTTCCCTGGATAGGTGTAGCTTCCCTCTGCGGCAAGCTTGCGCCTTCTGCCGTCGCTGTCGACCCATATCATCAGCCCGACGCCGAGTACGGCCACCTGCGTCAAGTCAACCACCGGGTCGTCGCTCAAAGCGATCGTCTTTATCGGGGGCATGCCAATGTCGTTGAGCATGGAGAGGGCCTGCGAGTTCTTTCCATACTGTCCTCCCATGTCGTAGCTTTCAAGAAGCCCGTCCTTGAAAATCAGCCTTGTGCCGCGCAGCGCGTAAACGGGCACGTTGATCTTGCTCCAGTAAAACGGCACGAGCGCGTCCTCCATGCCCTGCGTAAGCACGAGCGTTGTCACGCCTCGGTCTCGCATGTCGAACATCAGGTCGCTCGTGTGCGGAGGCGGCGAGGTCGCGAGCGCTGCGTCCACGCAGGCGTCGTCATGTGCGTCTTTCCTGAGCAGTCCACCGAGCTCCTTTATGAAGATCGTGTCGAAAACGTCCTTAACCGCGTACGGATTCTCGGATAAGTAACGGAGCACAGAGCGTATCCTCGGAGCGCGCGGCCTTATCTCATCCCGATCCAGAATTATGCCGAGGTAGACGTCGGACAGGGTGGGCTTCAATGTGGCCGTGTTGTCGACGTCCGCTACCATCGCAGCGTCTACGATGTAGCGGCCGTCGGACCTGTACGACCATTCCGTGAGCGGGTCGAAACTGTACGAATCGCACAGCTCCTCCCACTCCCGTTTGACCATATGTGTCTAATTTAAATTACGGCGCTAAATAATTATTATGCCTATTTTGGACGCGCTGAACTTGAACGTTCCTTTCGACCAGCTGTTCCAGACGCTGTTGCTGCCAATGTTGATAATTTTCGCGATACTCTGGGCGCTGCTGAACTCAATCAGGGTCTTCGAACGGAAGATCAACCTGGTGCTCTCCCTGGCGCTCACGATCATGGCAGCCATGACCCCGCAGTTCAACCTGTTCACCACGTACGTGGCGCAGCTGGGGATGCAGGTGGCACTCGTGGCGTTCTTCCTGCTGTTCGCTTTCGGATCGATAATGTGGATGTTCGGAAAGGGCAGGGGGATATATTACGAGCAGTTGGACGCCTCGAAGGGCATCAACTACTGGGTGAAGAAGAAGGCCCAGTGGCTGGACAAGGCGGACCAGGCCGGGCACGAAGGCAAGGAAAACGAGAAGAGGGCGTGGTTGAAGAAGGCGAAGGAAGCCGAGGAGGAGATTGAACTCCTTTCCACAAGGAAGTGAACCCTTAAATTTCTGGCAAACGAAATCTAATCTAGAGTCAAGGCTCAAACCAAAGCGTTGGTGCTCAGCATGGAGAACGTATTCGAGGTCGTTGTTTCTAAGATGGTAGAAATAGGGATGTACAACCTCGTCATATTCGTGCTCGCGCTAACGATATTCTACGCCATACTGAAAAAGTCCAAGGTACTGGGCGAGTCTCCGCTGATAAACGGCGTGATTTCGTTCGCCGCGGCGTTCCTAATGTTCGGCTACCCGGTAATAATCGGGTACAGCCTTGTGACGCCGTTCGTGTCCATGTTCACGCAAACCACTGTTTTCATCATGGTCTTCCTCATAGCTTTCCTCATAGCCAGCCTCTTCTACCCGGACATGCCGAAGTTCCTCACGGAAAGCTTCCAGACGCGCGGCATGCTCATGAACGCGCTCGGCATAGGCATAGGCATAGCCATACTGAGCGGCGCCGTGTCCGTACTCTGGAACTTCCCGAAGGGCAACGAGGGCCTGCCCGCCGCGCCAACCGAAATCAGCATAATGGCCGGAGCGGTAATCGTGCTTATACTCATACTTTTAGTCGCGAGCTCTGTGGTGCCCAGCAAGAGCTGAGGCCGGCTGCGGGCAAACGTAATAAGTTAAAAACCGAATATATGCAAAGCGGGGTTGTGAGGCGTGGCTAACGCATTCGAGACGGTCATACTGAAGATGAGGGACCTGGGCATGTTCCAGTTCCTGCTGCCGTTCATGCTAACGACTACCATATTCTACGGCCTGCTCCGCAAGTCCAAGATTTTCGGCGAGGAGTTCCGCGCCATAACCGTCAACGCCGTGGTTTCGCTTGTGGCGGCTTTCATGGTCTGGTCCGCGCCGATAATACTCGGCGTGAACATCGAAACCAGCCTTGCGTCGTTCTTCCTGCAGGGCACGAGCGCCACGCTCATCGTGCTCGTCGGGTTGCTCATGGCCAGCATGTTCTTCCCGCCGGACCTTGCAACGGAACTGCAGAAGCTGGATGCGGTCAAAAAGCACGGCGTCGCAATCCTCGTGATGAGCATCCTTGCACTGCTGGCCATCACTGTGTCCAGCGGGCTTGTCAACGTATTCCTGCCGGGCTTCAGGTTCGGAGAAGGCGGAACAGCAACGTTTTGGACTGACGAAACCATATCAAGTATAGCGATGATCGTGCTGCTGCTCGGCACGGTGTTCATACTCGTGTGGGGCGGCGGAAAAAGCGAAAGTAAGTGAAAAAATAAAGGAGGTGAAATGATAAACATGGCTGGATTTGAAGATTTACTCTTAACCGGAAAGCAAGTCGGGATTTTCGACTTTTATCTTCCGTTCGTGCTTTCATTCGCGGTAGTCTACGGAATACTGCGGAAGGCTAAGATATTCGGCGAGGACAAGGTGGGGCGCACAGTCGACCTGATATTATCGGTCATCCTGTCGCTCTTCGTAATCGGTGGCACAACAGTTGGCGCGACGATTGCGACGTTCTTCGGCACGATGTTTACCGGCACCGTTATGCTAATCGTAACGCTGCTTGGCACCATAATGGTGCTCTACGTGCTGGGGAAAACCGTGGGCATAACTATACCAGGCAAGCAGGGCGAGAAGAAATGGGCAGTGGCGCTAATAGCCATTACACTGCTGCTAGCTGCGGGCATTTTCGTATCTAGCGGTGGGCTGTCGTTCTTCGGTGGCGTAGGGATGCCGAGCATCAGCTTCCCACTACCCGCATTGCCGTCCGTGACCGTAACGGTCGAGGACATGGTCATATTCGGCGCCTTCGTGCTATTCCTGGCAGGGATATGGTACATGGCAGCCGAAGAAAAGGTTGGAAAGGCGGCCAAGTAACTGCACGAATGTGCACAACTGGTAGTGGTCCACAGTGGCGTTCGCTGATATACTGGAGCTTTGGAAGGCATACGGCGTTTTCGAGTTTTATCTGCCGTTCGTGCTAATGTTCGCCATATTTTATGGTTTGTTGGCGAAATCCAAGATCTTCGGCGATGAGAGTAAGGAGCGACGCGTACGGAACATAAACGTCGTCATCTCCATAGTGGCGGCGCTGTTCGTCATGGTCTCGCCCGTCGGAGTCTCGCTCACGACGTTCTTCGGCACCTTCTTCACCCAGACCATGGTAGTGCTCACGACCATGCTGTCGTTCCTCCTGATAATGTACATGGTCATACCGCACGGGAGCGTGGGCGACATGATGAAGGAACCGATGAAGTACGCCAAGTTCCTCGTGCCGTTCGCGGCCCTGGCGGCGCTCGCGCTGTTTTTCGCTTCAGGCGCGCCGGCTATTTTCGGCATAAACATAGGCGGCGTGGGAGGCGGTGGCGGCATAGGTCTGTCTGGGCTGTCGTCGCAGGACATCGTGACGATAGTGCTGATACTGGTATTCCTGCTAATCGTAGTTTACTTGACCCGCGAGGACAAAGGCAAGGAAAAGAAAATCGTCCGCTTCAAGTCCGTACCGGTGTACGAAGGGGAGGAATAAGAGTAAAAGGGAAAGTAAAAAATCCGGGGCCGCTTATGCCCCGATTTCTGTCAATCTAGTCTTGATGTACGCAGACAATGCCGTAGAGGCTTTTTCGCCCTCTTCTGCATCAGATTTCTGAGCGCCAAACACCACTGTGTGATACGCAGCCGAATAGTCCGCCTGTTTCAGGGCGACTATTTCCCTACTCTCGAGACCAGCCACGTCATTGTCGCGCTCCAATATCTTGCCTTCAAGGTACGACTTGAGAACCGGATTGTCGGCCACAACTTTAGGCAATTCGGGAGGCTTCTTTATTACATCTTTGTAACCCTTCAAGCTGTCGGCTGCTACTTTGAAGTTTTCCGCCGACCACTTCTTAGGGTCATACCAGACGCCGAACATGTTGTTCAAATATCCGCCAACCTGTTTGCCAAAGTTCTCTTCGTAGTTGGCCGCAACCTGCAAAGCTTCGTCTTCAGGGCGAAGAATCCTCTTCGTCTCTGCGACGAGGTCTGCCTGCGTATTCTTATTTTTGTTCACTGCCATTCGTGTTGCACCTGCATTTTGTTACTTTTAGGTGGTATTTAAACATTTCTATATTTCACTATATAGTAGTGACAACACGCCTTCCGCACCCTCCTGCCGAAGCTCGGCGTGTGCTTGTTTTTACATTGCGGCGTTGGCTGCGGCGTATCCGTGTGCAACGCTGCATCCGAGCGCGCCGTACGGCGGCGCGAACAGAAGTCCGAGCGTGTTCAGGCCGTGCATGTATGCGGCCTCTTTCGACTTCGTGTACCACATGTACGCAGTGTACACTCCATGCGCCACAGCCTGCGCCCCTATCGCGACAGCGCCGACAGTGCCGCCGACGACAACCGCGCCAATCGTGTAAAGGCTCTCCAAAAGGTGCCCGAAAAACTTTCCGAGTGTCATACGAACCCTATGTTGAGATTGACCGTGAAGGATTTAAGACTTTCGAAACCGCTCCAAATACTCGCGTTCCGAGAAGTGCAACCTTCCCGGCACGATCATAACCATCGGTGGTCCCCCGAAGTCCATGCCCTTTAGCTCACGTGCATTCCCGAAAAATATTTTTGAATCGGACGCACCGGCGCGCGCGAACACAATTATTTCTGTTTCGTCCGTGAAATTTTTCTCTCCGCGTTTCTTCTCAAGCTCAAGCAAAATTTCAATCGCCTCGTTCGGCGTCATGCATCGTTCGGGTGTTATGTCCAACAGCAGAAGCGTGTGCAGGCCTTCGGCCTTGTTCGATTTCAAAACGTCGTACACCGACTCCGGAAGCTTTCCGCTCGTTTTTTCTGGAAATGGAACTGTCGCGGTCGCGCCAAATTTGTAAACGTGCAGGCCAGTCTCGCCGATTGCAGAAACGATGGATGCGTTATGAATAACTTTCGTTTCAATACCAGCGTTCCTCGCGTCGTTCAAAATCGTCGAGTGCGTAGTCGCAATCAGCGGATCGCCCGAAACAAAAAGAACAACGTCCTTCGTCTTCGCCTCGTTTATTATTTTCGCCGCACGCTGTTCCAAATCCTCGCGCTTCAGTTCGATTATTTTCTTTCCAATAATTTTTTCCAATCCGTTCTTGCCGCGCCACGCGTTCGTGTAAAGCTCGATATAAACGACATCGGCGGCCTTCGCTGCGTCTATGCCGCGCAGCGTGACGTCCTTCTCGTCAAACAGTCCCAAACCAATGAGCGTGAGCATTTTCGTTCGCCTGTAATTCGATATTGGAATTAACTATTAAAAGGACGCTGCCTTATTGATTCGTATGGCGCGCGGATACGACATAATCGGCTCGAAAGGGAAGGCAATCGCGATAATCGAGGTGCGCGACGAGGACGCAGAGGCCGGACTCGAAAAAGCGCTGGCCGAACGAATAATGAAGAGAAACAAACATATTGTATCTGTTCTGAAAAAGGAGTCGGCGCGAGAAGGCGAGTTCCGCATACGCGAGTACAGCCTGATCGCAGGCGATGACAACACGGAAGTGCTGCACATGGAGAACGGATACAAGCTGCTGCTCGATCCGCAGCTCGTATACTTCTCGAACCGCGAAAGCACCGAACGCATGCGCATCGCTTCGCAGGTTCAGCCAGGCGAGGTCGTTATGTTAATGTTTGCCGGAATCGGACCGTACGCGATTGCAATCGCGAAAGCGCAGCCTGACGTGCAAAAAATAATTGCAGTCGAAATAAATTCGGAAGCAGTCAGGTACATGGAGCACAACATCCGCATAAACAAGCTCTCGCACAAGGTGCAGCCTGTGCAAGGCGATGTTCGCGACACGTGCGGGCCGTGGTACGGCAAGTGCGACCGCGTAGTGATGCCTCTGCCGCTGGGCGCCGGCGGTTTCCTCGATGTTGCGGCAAAGTGCGCGAAGCGCGGAGCAGTTGTGCATTTGTACGGATGGGGCAACGAAGCGGACGGAAGCTTATATGCCGCGGTTGAAAAAACAATCGGAGAGTTCGCGAAGATGGAAGACGTGAGATACGAAATCGTCGGCAGGCGCAGGGTGCTACCATATGCACCGGGGCGCTACAAAGTGTGCGTGGAGTTCAAAGTCTTATAGTCGTATGCCGCTAAAACTTTTATCAGGCGATTGATGATGCACGAGCTTGTTGACGAAAGCGAAACCGAGGCGCAGCTCGCGGCCACGTGCGCGAAGGTCGGCGAGCACCTGTACATGCGGCCGGGCATTAAGCTGGACGTGCAGCCGATAAGCACGGCTGACAAAGAAAAACTGCAGATAGTCTTCTCAATGGGTGGGAGCGGGACGCGGCTGAGGCACATAACGAACGACGAATATTCGAAGCACCTGATAGACGTAGGCGGCAAACCCATAAGTCGGCATGTCGTGGATATGTGGGTCGGCGCGGGGTTCGGCGAAATATGCGTACTGGTCGACGACACGCACCGCGGCGCCAGCATTGCGGATTACTACAAGGACGGCAACCAGGTGGGCGCGCGAATACGCTACTCCGTGGAGCACGGCAAGCTCGGCTCCGGGGGTGCGCTAAAGTTCGCGCTGGACGGCGGAGTGATAAACAGGCCGTTCGTCAACCACTATCCGGACGATATAATCATCGGTTACCCGAATTTCGCTGAGGACTTTGCAAAGGTCTTCGTCGCAGCGATGAAGGGGGGGTTCGCATGCGTCGTGCTGTGCGTGCCGGGCAAAACATACCCGTACGGCGTGGCTGAAGGAGACGGCGGTCGCGTCACGGATTTCGTGGAGAAGCCATTCATAGCCAAGGACACGAACACGGGGGTATTTGGCTTCTCCGAAGAGGCGTTCGGGCTTATGCGCGCAATCGAACTTGGCAAGGAGGTGAAAATCGAGCGCACGGTCCTCGGACAGCTCGCGCGCGAAGGCAAGATGCTGAAGGTGCTGTTGCCTACGGAGATGTGGATACCCGTGAACGACGAGCCGAACCTGGAGAAGCTGCGCGAGACCGTCGGCGCGAAGCGCGCATAGCTTTAATAATCGCGCGTGCATGTTATTTTTGAAAAGCCTGCAGGGGTCCGATAGCCTGGTTAATTCGACTGGCTTCAGGCGCCAGTGGCTTAGTGCCTTCGTGGGTTCGAATCCCACCCCCTGCACAATTTTAAAATTCTAATAAAGACCAAAATCAAATAATTTTCTATGTTTGATCTGTATTTCTGGTCGGTGGCCGCGTTCTTCGCCGCGCTGGCAACGCTGATTTTCGTAAACCGCAAGAAGATAGAATTCCACTACGTGCTCGCGATGTACCGCACGCAGCGCGGGAAGAAGTTCATAGACGATATAGCTAACGCATCGCCGCGGTTCTGGAAAATAATTTCGACGCTGGGCGTTGTCGCGGGCTTTGCGATAATGGCGTACGCAATCTACATTCTCGCTCTCTCGAGCCACCTCGTGCTCACGCAGGTCATCAAAGTCCCAGCGATGCAGTTCATAGTGCCGCTGCCGCAGTCGCAACCAATCAGCGGCCTGGGCTTCATCGGCGTGCCGTTCTGGTTCTGGATTCTGATTGTTCCGTTCGTGCTCTTCCCTCATGAGTTCGCGCACGGCGTGATTGCGCGCGTGTGCGGAGTGCGCGTGAAGAACGTCGGCCTCATGCAGCTGCTGATATGGCCGGGCGCCTTCGTGGAGCCGGACGAGCGGCAGTTACAGCGCGCTAAGCTGATGGACAGGCTGCGCGTGTTCGCCGCGGGCTCGGTCGCGAACATTGCGATTTCGCTTTTCGTTGTGTTGCTCGTACAGTACGCCATATGGCCTGCGATTGTGCCGGGCGGACTCGTGCTTACGGATGTGTACGCGGGCACGGGCGCGGCTGCTGCCGGGCTGAAGCCGGGGATGACGATGCAGAAGATAGGCAACGCGACAGCGAGCGTCGGCTACGACGTCTACTCGTTCAGCTACGGCTACTTGCTGTTCAACGGATACAACGTGACGACCGAGGAGGCGAAGAACGTATCCATGTTCGTGACCGTGCTGACTGCGCTTAACGATTACAAACCGAACCAGACGATAGTCATAGTCGCGGACAACGTCGCGCACAACGTCGTGCTTTCAGGCAGGCCGGAAAACTCATCGATACCGTACATCGGCTTCTCCGCGCAGATTAAGCCTTCGGCAGCCGACGGGTTCATGCTGGACTTTTTCTTCCCGCTCATGTGGTGGCTGACCACGCTCGGACCGTTCGTCGCGCTGTTCAACATGCTCCCGCTCTATCCGTTTGATGGGGGGTTGATATTCGAGGCGCTCGCGCAGAAGGTTTCGAAGCGGCATGCGAAGCTGCTCGTGAAGATAACCGCGGCTGTCGTGGTTTTGGTGATGGTCTTCAACTTCGTAGGGCCCGCGATAATACAGAGCTTCGTCTAGAAATTTCTAGCCTGCCTTCGGCGCGGCCGTGGTTTCGGACTTCTCCTCAGACTTTTTCTGCGGCACGATGTCTATCCTGCGTATCTCGAAGCTGCGCATAGGATAGATTTTCTGCGCGTTGCGGAGCACGTGCTTCTTTATAGTGTCCGAGATGACGCCCTTAATCACGTCCTCAAGCGTGGCCTCCTTTATTTCTCCGGCTACGACCTTGCGCACCTCGTCGCGCACCGCGGACTTGACGCTGCTCTTCACGCGGCGCGGTATGATTGCTATGCTCTTCATTCGAATCTGCACACCGTCTTTTGTTGTAAGATCCTGCACAGTGTCGACACGTCGCGCCCAGCGCGTGACCATGCGTGAGATATAGTCGCGCATACACTCTGCACCCGCGAACTCCGTGAGCGCGCGCGTGCCGTCGACCTTCACGACCTTGAACGAAAATTTCATGTAATACTTGTGAAAATCATTGATGAGCTCCATCAGGCTTGCGGATATTTTCCTGCCGATCAAGCTTTCCGGATCGTTCGCAATCGTCTGCCCGAACTCGACTTCGCCGAACATCGCAGGCGCTACGATCGTGTACCACTGCTCGCCTTTGCTCTTCTTCGCCAAACAAACTCACCGCAATTTGCTACATTCATTTAGCCGATTTACTTATTTTATTTTCAACAGCCTTAATAAACTCTTCTTTTTGCGAGGCGTCTATAAGCGCGCCCGCCGCATACGTATGGCCGCCTGCCTCGCCTTTCACAGCCTTCGCAGCGTCTACCAAGATATCTCGGAGATTGAAGCTTAAATTCCTTGGCATGCGCGCGGAGACCTTCAGCTTGCCGCTCCCGGCGTCGGCGAAGCCCACGACGGGCTTGCCCGCGTCGACGAGTTCCGAATTCAGCGCAAGCGACGAGACAGTCCCGATGATAGTGTCAGGTATCTTCTGCGTACCGTCGATAACGGCGAGCGTTTTGCGCTGCGAGACCCCGCCTTCGCGAATCCAGTTCATGCCGTCGGCCAGCATCTGCTTGTACGTGTCCATTATGCCCCACGAAGCGCTTATCGCGTCCATGTCGCCAAGGCAGAGCCGTATCGCCACACAATAATTCCCCGTGCGCCCGCACGCGTTCAGCAGCGTCGCGAACTCGCGCGCGTCCTGCAGGTCCTCCGGCCGGCCGACCAGATTGTAGACGTCGCCGAAAACGTCCTCCGCGTCGTCCGCGCCCGCCTTCAACCGCTCCATGATTATAGCGGATGCCAGCCGCTGCTGTTCTTCAAGCGAAAGGTCTTTCAGTTTCCTGAACCTTCCATGGTCTTTCAAATCGATTCCAAGCTCCGCCAGAAACTGAACGGCATTCGATTCGGAGTTGGTTATGCCCGGTATTACCGCGTCTGTGGAATACTCGAGCGACTTGTGCAGCGGACGTGAGTTGCGGCCGTAAAGCCTAAGCCCGCGTTCCATCGAAATTTTCCCGAGCGTTTCAGCCTCCTCCACCACCTTCCTGCCAAGCCCCCTCAGTTCCCAGTTCTCGTCCATTATGTCGCCGATTGCGCCCACGACCGCCAAATCGATTAAATCCGTGTTGCGCACATCCAACGCTTTCGCGAAAAGATAGCAGACCATCGACGCGGAAATCTCGTCCTCGCTGAACAGAAGCGGGTTGATGTGCATCAGGTTCATGTGCTCCTTGCGCACCGGGTCGTGATGGTCGAGTATCAGCACCTGTGTTGTATTCAGAATTTTGCCTAGGCCTCCGACCTGCCCGCTGCCCAGATCTGCAAGAATAAGAAAATCGTTTTCTTCCACGTCCAATTCTGCAATCTCCGCCTCGGTCAACTGCTTGAGCACGCGCAGGTCGAACTGCACGCCTTCGCGCAGCAGCGCGCGCATCATTATCGCCGCAGAGCACAGCCCGTCCGCGTCGTAATGCGCTACGAGCTTCGCCTTCTTCTGCTTCATCAGCGCCTTTGCGATGTTCGCTGCCCTGTCGATTTCCTCGAAAAACAAGCAGACCACTTCGTTAAATTCCCTATATCGCTTAAACTAATATGCGGCCGCAAATTAAACTGGCTTTCCGAAGCCGCGCTTCCGCTGGTCGAATCGCGCTTTCCGAGAATTCGTCTACTTCTGCACCAGGAGCTTCGCATCCTCTGGCGAGTACTTCCAGCCCTTCGGCATCTGGCCCTTGCGCACGTAGTACTTGCCCAGCCTTCGTATCTTCGACTCGAGGTTTTCGAGCCCGCGCTTCGAGTGCTTGTCCGGCTTGTGCGTCTCCAAGTGCGCGCGCAGCGACACGGACTTGCGCAGCAGGCTCATCATGTCTTCTGGAAACTCCGGGTATGCACCCGCCTCCTTCATTATCCGGCTGACAGTCTTGCCGACCGCTGCTTTTACGTCGGGCACGCCGCAACCGTCACGCAGCGCGAGGCCTATCTGCGCAGACGTCTTCCTCTCCTTCGCGAGCTTGACAATCATCTCCTCTATCTCTGCCTTCTTGAGCTTCGTCCAGCGCTTGGCCTTGCGCACGATCGGACGCTTGCTGCCTGACTTGCCTTTCTTGCGGCTGTACACTCTCGCCATACGCGCACCTGCAAAATTTTATTACCAAATCCTTATAATCGCAAGCTTAAAATCTTAGTCTTCCTTGCCGAATAAATCTTTCACCAGCCACGAGAACACCAGTGCCACCGACGAGACGAAGCTGACCACGGCGCCGAGCATCGCCACTATGGTTGGAATGCCAGCCGGGCTGAAAGCTGCGAGGCCTATGCCCAGCGAGAAAATAATCGCGCCGGCGACAACGCCCGAGATTGCATAATTCTCCGCAGTCTCGAACCTGTCCTTGCCTCTAGGCACTCGCAACGCGTTCAGCATACCTCATCCTCCCTTCTATGACGTCTATCTGTTTTATTACCTCTTCGGCGTTTTTATACTCTCGTTTGTACCCTTCAACAATACTTCTCCAGCAACGCTTTAATATCTTGTAGTGTGCGGCCTTGATCGCGTCGTGCAGCAGCTTCATGTCCACGGCCTTGTCCTCGACGCGCTTCGCGTAGCCGCCCAGCCCGAAGTCGACGAAGTAAATTTTGCCTGTCGCGGACTGCATTATCATGTTCGAAGTCGTGAGGTCGCCGTGCGTTATGTCGCGGCTGTGCAGCCTGCCTATCGACTGCCCAATCTGCTCGCAGACCTTTTCCATCTGCGATGGCTTCGCGTGGCCGAGGAACTCCTTAATGCGCTCGCCTTCGATGAACTCCATAACGATTTTGTTGCTTGTTTTATCCACGTCGAGCACCTGCGGCGTCGGAACGCCTGCCGCGCGCGCATCGGTGATAAGTTTCACTTCGTGATTCGTCCTTTCGCTTCGCAGCCGTTCGTCTATCTGCGGGAGCCTGTATCCTTTGCGCACGCGCTCCTTCACGAGCACCTTGCGGCCGTCCAGGACATCTGCGTATAGCACCGCCTCGGCGCCGCGAGCTACGATTTCCATAAAAATAGATGTGGCGCATGCGTTAAATCGGTTCTGCTCCGCGCCCCTCCGCAAGCCTTTTTATTACGGAAACCCAAGTTAGTTGTATCGAAGGGACGACCTTCGATATTCGAAAAGAGGGATAAAAAACATGGATTTGGGAAAAATCAAACTGACAGATCCGTTCGTACTAATCGGTCTGTTGGTGATAGTTGCGGGTGTGCTCATGGATTTCTTGGGCATATTCTCGCTAGGCGCGATGTTCGGCATACCTTTGCTATCGCTGGTGGCCGTAATAGTAGGACTCGTGCTGATATACTATTCCACGACAAAGTAAGACGGGTTCATTGGATGGCCGATGCGTAATTTGCAAATGAAGCTCGATTAAATTCGCTTTGTTTTTTGTGCGATTGTTCTAAGCTCTGGTGAGCGACGTGTGGGGATACGCGTACATACACTGCGACGGTTGCGGCCGGCGGCTGAAGATAAGGCTCGGGCAGAAGACGCGCTCATGCCCGTACTGCAACCGACAGGTAAAGGTAGAGGGAAAGGCGAAAGAACTTGTGAAGTAGCTTGGCCTACGCTTCCTTCAGTCCTTCCTCGGTTATCCTGAATATGGCTTCCGTCTCGGGCAGGTTCGCGGCGTCCATCAGCCTGCACACGCGCGTACCCGCCTTGCCCTTGCGCAGGTACAGCCTGTACGTGGCCAAGTGCGCGAGCACGTGGCCGCCCACGGGCGCGGTCGGGTCTCCAAAGAGCATGTCCGGCCTTGCCATGACCTGGTTCGTGATGTACACTGCTAGGTTGTGCCCGTCTGCCATCCTCTGCAGCGCGTGCAGGTGCTTGTTCAGCTTCTGCTGCCTGCCCGCCAGCTCCCCGCGGCCAACGTAATCGGCGCGGAAGTGGCTCGTCAGGCTGTCGATTACGATAAGCCCGATGTTCTTCTCCTCGATCAGTTCTGCGGCCTTTTCGATTAAAAATATCTGGTGCTCGCTGTTGAATGCTCGCGCAACGAAAATGTTCTTCAGCACTTGGTCCGGATCCATGCCCCGTGCCTTTGCTATGCTCACTATCCTGCTAGGTGCGAACGTGTTCTCCGTGTCGATGAACAGGCAGTTCTTTCCAAGCCCGCCCTTGTCCTTCGGCATCTGCACGTTCACCGCGAGCTGGAATCCGAGCTGCGACTTGCCGCTCGCGAACTGGCCGTACGCCTCTGTTATTGCCTGCGTCTCCACGCCTCCGCCCAGGAGCTTGTCCAGCGCTTCGACGCCCGTCTTAATCTTTATGGCCGCGAGCTTGCGCTCCATTATCTTGTCCGCGGACTCGAAGCCTATCTGCAGCATCTCGCGCACGGAGTTTATTATCTTCCTCGCCTGTCCCTCGCCTATCTCCGCGATTGCCGCCAGCTCGACGGGCGACGTGACCGCTATGGTCATAAGATCAGTATAACCAACCTCCGCGAGCTTCTCGGCTATCTTCTTGCCGACTCCGGGAATCTCCTCGAGGTCGACATTTTTTCCGACAGAACCAGAATAATCCTCCTTTTTTACGGCCTCTGAAATTTCTACTTCTTCCGTTGTGGGTTCTTCCGCCTCTGCAATCTCTTCTACCTCTTCGGGCTTGCTCCTCTTCGGCATGCGCTCACCTTCCAGTTCAACCAAGCTTCATTTTCAGCAAAGACGCTAATCTTTCGCTCTCTTCTGAAGCATTTACGCTTTTCGCCGAGTCCACTATCATCTCAAGCTCGCCGGACCTAGCATTCTTCTTTACGCGGCCGTGGATTATGTATTCCTTGCCGACCATGCTTCCGCTGACAATCTTGTATCTCTCGTCGGGGCTTAATTTGCTTAACTCACTTGCTGTGGTGGTCGCAAGCTGCTCGGCCGTTTCGCGGAACGCGGCGACGCGCAGCACGCCAGTGCCGTCGTCCGCCAGAAGCGACACCACCATCGCCGGCTCCGCCTCCACTTGGCCATGCTCGTTGCATTCGAACCTGCCGGTCGCGCCCACGTACGCCTTCTTACCGCAAACGGGACAGACATTGAAAATAAAGTTGCCTTTGATAACATCGATGACAGCTGCCTTGATTTCAAAAACACCAGGCGATATGCTCCTTATCGGAACGCGCTCCGTCCTCGCGCCGAGGAAGTTCTTTTCCAACTCCACAGCGTCCGGAAATTCCGCGGACATGCCCGAGCTCTCGACCTCGTCGGTTATGCTGAAAACCTGGCCGAACCTGCCCAACGACAGCTCTATGTCGCCCCACCTGTTCTCGTTCGCGAACGCGCCTGTTACCTGCACAACGTCGCCCAGCTTGACCGCCTCCTCTTCCACGAGCTTTACCTGGTCGTTCCATAAAGGCAGGACTATGAACCCCGTGCGGTCGCCGACGTGCAAGTTCGCAACTCGCCCGTCCGAGCCGTTGCTCTTCTTGAAGTCGCGTATGTTCGATATGCGGAACACGCGGCCCGCGACTGCGACGTTGCGCATGCCAGCGATTATGTTTTTTATGTCCAGTTTCCGCTTCCCGTTCGTCAGCAAGTTGACACCCAGTTCCTTCGCCACGAGGTGCGCCGCTCCTTCCGCGCTCACGAGACCGTGAAGCTCGTCCTGCTTTGCCCGCACGCGCGTTTCGAGCTCCTGCCGGTCGAGCTTCGAACTGACAGCCAGCCTCGAAAGAACATCGTCCAGCGGCGCCATAAAATTATACATAAGGTTAGAGATTAAAGAATGTTGCTACCGGCCGGCAAACCACGGCCGCTCACTCGAACTTCCTTCTTGCAAGCCGGACGTCGTCCGCGATGACTGTCTTGCGTCCCGCGTGCTTCGCAAGAGCTGCAGCCTCCTCGGCAATCTTGACTATTTTGTTCTCCATTACCTTCGCTAGCTCCTCGGCTGCCCCGAACGAAACGCGGCGGGCGCCTGCCTTCTTGATTATGCGCTCGAACGGGAGCACTGGGAATTCCATTATCGCACCTTTGAATAATCTTTGTACGGCCGCAATAAAAGTCTTACATGTGTGCTGCTGCGCAGGCCGCAGCTACCAAACGACCTTGTACAGCCGTATCTCGCTATTCTGGTAGACGAGCTGGAAATGCTGCAGGCCCTCGCCGTTGAAGAAGAACATGCGCGTGAATATCGAATCGCGCGTTGCGGAATCCATGAATATCACCGTGCTGTAGCTAGGGTCGACCCAGAGCATGCCGTCTACCATGTTCGTCTCGTTGAACGACATCCGTTTCTCCTGGCCGTTCTCGAAGTAGACTAAGTTGCGTATGACCGTGTTGCGTATGCCCTGGTCGGGCATGTTCAGCACCGGGACCCACGAGCCGTCCTTGTACGCCAGCGAGATTGCGCCGCCGCCGAACGATACCACGCCCTGCGACTGGTCGACGCTGGTCCTGGACATCTGTATGAAGTTGCGCCCGTTGCCCGTGCCGAAGTAGCTGAGCCAGTAGTACTTGCCTATAAGATCCGAGCTGGCGATGACGTACATCTCGGGCACCGCGTCGCATGCGTCGGCTGGTATTATGTTGCCGTATGCCTGCCTGGCTTCCTCGCAGCCAGCAGGGGAGAGCTGTCTGTATTTTGTCAAGATGGATACGGCCTCCTGCTCGTCGCCTGTTGAAAACGCTCTTCCCATGTCTTGAATCCGTATGTTGTGATTGTATGGTATGCACATGCCCACTCCGCAATGGGCGCCGTCCGCCATTACCCTCCGGCCAGTATAACCTGCAAGTATGTGCCCCGGGTCCCACCACGTGACCAGGAGTGACTTTTGGTCGGTATTTGCGTTGATCCAGTCCAGCATCCCGTACCAGTTTTGGCTTATCTCCATGTCGCCCGCGCTGTATCCGGCCGATATCGCGTTAGAGACGAAAATTAAAACCAGTGCGCATGTCAACCCGAAGAATGTCAATTGCAGTGTTTTTTGCGTTAAATATTTCGGAACATTGCCGACAGCATACCCTGCCGCCGTTGCGGCTGCGGTCGAAAAAATCAGTGAGAACCTAACACCTTGCTCTATTAGCACAACTGTGGTGACAACCCATAAGAAAAGGAAAATCTCGGCGAACCCGATTTTCTCTTTCTTGTAGATCTTGTAAAGTGCGAGCACTGGCAATAAGAAAGTAAACAGCAGTGGGGCGAGGCCGGTGCGGTCCACTATCGACTGCAATCCTTCTCGCGTGAATATGCTTATCTTTTGAAGCTCGGCGACAGACATGTTGACCAAAAGTATTTCTCCTCTGGTGAATCCTACGCCCATCAGAGTTATTTGTATTATATTTCCAAAACTCAAGATCTGGCCGACCACGTTGGTTACAACCAGTATTATAAGCAGCGGGAGTATTGTCTGTGTCTCGGCTTTCAATTCAGCCGTGTTTAATTTAAAGCTGCGCTGGTGAAGCATATTTTCTATTGCCCGAAAGACGAAAAATGCCGGTATGAAGGCTGCGAAAAAAAGCAGTATTATCCAGCCGTAACCCCATGTGAAAACAAAGGCCAAATTGACTAGTATCGCAAAGATGAAATACGGCAGCGACCTTATTGAAACTTTTTTCTTCATCGCAATTAATATAGAATAAACCGAAAGGAACGAATAAAATACGACCACCATATCAGTATCGCAATATCCTGCCATCGAAACCCCTATAAGTGCTGGCGTCAGCACGCCGAAAATGGCTGTGCAGACACCTCCCCATTTGTTCGATAACGAACGGCCTAAAAGGAACGCAGGTATTACTGTAAGGGCGGCCGCTATAGGCGTAGACCACTTCGCAACGTCTGTTAATGTCAGGCCAATTGCCGCTCCCAAAAATTTGTAGAAATAAGCCAACGTATAGGACCATCCCATGAACCTCTCGTAGGGGCTGCCTGGAGGGAAATAAGTGAGCTCGTCCCATTTCGGGGCCACCATCCCGTTCTCAACGATTTCCTTGGCGTGCCTGAAAAACCACCACGGGTCATAGTCAAGAACAGTTGGAGAACCGAGCGTACCAGAACGGACATAAATTGCGAGGTACATAGTAGTCAGGAGCGACGCGATTACAATCAGAGAAACAGAGATTGACCTCATCAAACAGCCTTTTGAATTTCTGTTAAAATTATAATACTAGTACGCTTTTATATCTTCGCTACTTAATTCAAATCAACAATCGGGGTGAACCCTATTGCGCGCCAACAAGCTGGACAACATAAAGAAAATACTTTTGGAGTACTCGGATGACAACTCCGGCTCTTTCTACCATTTCACGAGCAGTTTGAACTGGCTGAGGTACATAAACCGCGTGAACGAACTTGCCGCCGTGCTGCCGAGGGGGACGAAGGTCCTGGAAGTTGGCTGCGGTTACGGGCAGGTGGCCGCCATGCTGAAGGCACTAAGGCCGGACCTGAAGATAGTGGGGTCCGATAAGATAGAGAGATCGGGCATATGGAAAAGGTTCAAGTCGCGCGGCTGCAGCTATGTGAAATGCGACGTAAAAAAACTTCCCTTCGAGGATGGCGAATTTTTTGCGGTCGTTTCGTTCGGAGTCATGGAGCACGTGAAGGACGACGAAAAATTCATAGCCGAGACGTTCCGCATCCTCAAGAAGGGAGGGCACAACTTCATCTTCGACCTGCCGAACAAATACGGGTTCTCCGAAGTGGTCATCGCAAGGATTATGGGGCGTATCGGCAGGAAAAGCATTTATCGCCACGATGTGAGGTACACGAAGAGGGGAGTGAGGCAACTGTTGCTCAAAAATGGATTCGCGGACATCGACATCAAAAACGAATTTTTGATACCAGCACAAGTGAACAGGGTCAACAACCGCCTAGGTGAATTTTTCAACAAGAACTATTTGCTATTGGACGAAATCGACAAATTTTTGATCAAAACCCCGTTGGCGTCAATCGCACAGACCCTAAGCATACACTGCAAAAAGCCCTAAAACAAATTTCCAGTGGTTCACACCCATGAGGATCCTGATTACGCATGAACTGTTCCCGCCTGACATCGCGGGCGGAGGGGAGAAGCTTGTGCTGAGGCTCACGAAGTGGCTCGCGGGCCGCGGGCATTCGGTCGAAGTTGTCACGAGCGGCAACCCCAGAATAAGAAGCTACGATGGCATCCGCACGGTTCGCGTTCCCGTGAACCGTTATCTGATGAACTTTGCGGGTTTGCCGGCCGCGCTAGGGCACGGGCGAAGGGCTGACGTGATACAGACGAGCAGCGGAAACATGTGCCTGCCGTCGTACGTCGCAGCGCGGTTGCTTGGAAAGCCTGTATGTTGTTGGGTGCACCACATACTTGGAGGTTACTGGCGTGACATACGCGGGCCGTTTGTCGGACGGCTGTTCGAAATTATGGAGCGCCTGATGCTTACACGGCGCTTCGACGCGTACGTTTTCCAGAACGAGTCTTCCAAACGCATGGGCGTTGCAATGGGCATAGACGCGAAGAAGGTGCGAATGATAACACCAGGCGTTGATTTGAAGACGTTCTCGCCCTCGCCCGCGGTGAAGCGCGACGGGAGCGTTCTTTTTGTCGGAAGCATAGTCATGGACGAGCCGGCAATAAGGACGAAGGGGTTGAAGTATGTGCTTGACGCGGCGAAAATGCTGTCCGATGTCACGTTCAAAATACTCGGAAAGTTCGAACGGAGGATGGAAAGCGTTGGGAACGTTCGGTGGCTTGGCACTGTTGACCAGAGGGGGCTTGTGGCGGCGTACAGGCGCGCGGGCGTTTTCGTGTGCGCGTCGCTGAACGAAGGCTTCGGGCTCGCGATTCTGGAGGCTATGGCGTGCGGCTGTCCGATTGTCTCGACCGTGGACATCGGCCAAGTCGGACCGAAAGTGAGGCCGAAGGATGCGAAAGCGCTCGCAACTGCGATACGTTCGTATTTGGACAATCCGCGAAAGGCTGCGGCGGATGGAAAGAAGAACGCTGCGCTTGCGCGGGGGCACACGTGGGATGATTTCTACAGGAGTTTCGAGAAAATCTACAATGATTTAAATAAGCATCGTTCCAAGTGATTATTCATGGACTGGAAGAGCAGCAACGTGCTGATAACGGGTGCCACGGGGTTCGTTGGCACGTGGCTCGCCAAGGCGCTTGCGGAGCGCGGAGCTAATGTCATAGCGTTCGTGCGCGACGAGATACCGAACGCGCCTATACGAACGATGGATATTTTCGGAAAGCTCGGCGCTGCAGTACCAGGCGACATAACAGACTATGCGAGCGTCAAGCGCGTGTTCGCCGAGTACGACATAGACACCGTCTTCCACCTCGCGGCGCAGACAATCGTGGGCGTGGCGAAGGAATCTCCTACCACGACGTTCGACGTCAACATCCGCGGCACGTGGAACATGCTCGAGGCCGCGCGCACCTCTGGCAAGGTCAAACGCATGGTTGTCGCCTCGACGGACAAGGTTTACGGCGAGCCAATCAAGCTGCCGATAAACGAGGACCATCCACTGCTTGCGTCTTATCCATATGACGCGTCGAAGGTCGCGGTGGAGGCGCTGACGCGCACGTACGCCATGACGTACGGCCTGCCTGTCGCAATCACGCGTTGCTGCAACATATACGGCGGCGGTGACATGAACTTTTCGCGCATAATCCCCGGCACAATCAAGTCCGTAATCGAGGGTACGAACCCAGTCATCCGTAGCGACGGAACGCCCGTACGGGATTTCATCCACGTCGACGACGCCGTAGCGGCATATATAACTCTCGCGGAGCACATCGGCCAGCCTGGAATCAACGGCCAGGCGTTCAACTTTGGAAGCAGCGCGCCGATAAATATGCTCGACCTCACGAAGAAGATAATCGAGGCGTCGGGCCGCACCCAGCTGAAGCCGGACGTGCAGGGCACGCGAAAGCCAGACGCGGAGATAGACAGACAGTACTTGTCGGCTGCGAAGGCCGAGCAGATGCTTGGATGGAAGCCGCAGGTAAAGCTCGAGGCCGGACTGAAGGGCACCATCGCGTGGTACGAGGACTATTTCTCGAAGATAGAGAAGACGAAATAAAAAGAGAACGTGCTGTTGCTTCTACTTCGCGTGGTTTTCTATGCCCAGCTCTTTCTGCAGTTCGCCCTTCTCCCACAAATCATTCAAATCCTGCAAATCCTTGACCGTGTTCATGGTCTTCCAGAAACCATAGTGCTTGAGCGCCTGCACCTGACCCTGTGCAGCCAACTCCTCGAAAATGTCTGTCTCGTCCATGCCCGGCTTTATCATGTCTATGATTTTGCTGTTCGCTACGATGTAGCCTCCGCTTATCCAGTAGTCCAGTATGGGCTTCTCGCGGAACTTGGTTATCACGCCGTCCTCGGCCATCTCCACGACGCCGAACGGCGACGCCAGCCTTACGGTGGTTATCGTTACCATCTTGTTGTTTTTTTCGTGTATGTGGATGACGTCGTTTATGTTCACGCTGCACAGGTCGTCACCGTACGCGAGGAGAAAGTTCTCGTCCGTTATGCGGTTGTTCAGCGCCATGAGCCTCTCGCCCTTGCTGGCGTTGACGCCCGTGTCCAGAAAAGTAATCTTCCAGTCCGGTTCCACGTTCTCGGGCTTGCTGAAATAGTCCTCTATCATGTCCGCCCTGAAGCCGGTCAGCAGTATGAAGTCCTTGTGGCCGTGCTTGGCATAGAGCTTCATTATGTGCCACAGTATCGGGCGGTTGCCTATGTGTATCAGCGGCTTGGGCAGCTCCTCCGTAGTGGGCATCATGCGCGTACCCTTTCCACCGCAGAGTATTACGACTTTCATACATTATCCCCCAACACGAAAGACATTAATCTTTTTAACACTTTTAACCTTTTTAAAGCTCGTTGTGGAATTAAAAGAAAGGTGGAAAAATGAAGAGGGGTGGCGGGCTCGTCTCTGTCGTTATTCCTTTCCGCGACAACGTCGGCCAGGTTGAGGCGTGCATCGCGTCGCTGAAGAAGCAGCCGTACAAAAACATAGAGATGATACTCGTCAGCGACCGCGTTAAGTGGAAGGACAAAGACAGGCGCGTCAAGGCCGTCTACGACCCAAGCTTCAGAGGCGTGGGCGAGAAGCGCAACGCGGGCGCGAAATGCGCGGCCGGCGAGATGCTGTTTTTCCTGGACTCGGACTGCACTGTCAGATTGGATGCTATAGCAACGCTCGTGCGCATGTTCGAAACGGCGGGCATGGATGCGATATCAGGAATGCCGCTCGTGCCGAATGAAGGCAACCTTGTCGGCATAGCAACTGGGCTGGAGTACGAGGACCGCTTCCTTGCAATGGGAGAGGACTTCGTCGACGTCGCTGCGACAACTTGCCTAGGCGTGCGAAAGGCCGCTTACGACGCGGTTGACGGGTTCAGGGACTACAGTGTGAAGGAGGCAATCGGCGAGGACTGGGATTTTTCGCGCAAGCTGACAGCGTCCGGCTTCCGCCTGTTCCATACGAACAGGGTGCAGGTCTACCACCACCACACGAACGACACGCTGAAGAAATGGTTCCAGCGCAGAGTGGAGCATTCGGGTTATCGCGTCACGCACAAGCACAAGCACGGCCAGATATTCGAGCAGTACTTCAGCATGCGCATGTTTGTGGAAACAAGCCTTCTGTTCAGCGTTCCGGTGGCGCTGCGGATATACGTGCGCACGGGCAAGTGGCAGGCGCTCATGCTGCCCGTGTTCGCGATGCTGCGCAACATAGCTTGGTTCACGGGCATGGTAAAGGAACTGATCGACTGAACGCGGCATCGCCTTTTTCAGCCGGGAGATGGATTAAGATATTAAACCGTTGGCTACAAAGTTTATTTGAGCGTTCGGGGACGAACGGAGCTGTTGGAATTGGCTGAAGGCGAAGTTACGATTGAAATAAAGAAGCCTGAGACCATCGTGCTGCTGGCATTCCTGGGCGTACTGCTTTTCATGGAGCTGCAGGTCAGCTTCTCGACGCCCATCTCCTTCGGCGACGAGGGGTTCCACACCAAAATGGCGCAGTGGATTGGCCAGAACGCCGAGTACCCGGTGTGGACACCGTTCACGCAGAACCTGGCCGGCAAGGCCGGGTTCGACAGACCGCCGTTCTGGAACATACTCGAAGGTGGGCTGTTCTGGCTGTTCGGCTTTCACGAAGCGATACCGAAGATGCTCACGCCGTTCGTGTCGGTGATGGGCGGGCTCGCGCTGTATCTTGGAGCGAAGCGCTTCTACGGGGGGCGCATAGGGTTCATAGCGGCCGTGCTGCTTGTGACGTTCCCGTCCGTTGTGACGTACGCGCTCGTGTTCTACACCGACGCGCTGGTGACATTCTTCATGGCGATGTTCCTACTCACGCTCGCGATTGCGTTCACTGACGGGAGGAAGCTGTACATGCTGGCCGCAGGCACGTTCGGCGCGCTGACGCTGATGACCAAGGTTGTGGGCTACACGGCGTACGCGCTGGTCGCGATGCTTCTGCTTTACGAGCTGATGCGCAACAGGAAACCGTTCGAGCTGCTCGGCAAGTACTGGCCGATGTTGCTTATGATGGCGCTGATACCTTCGACGTACATGCTGCGCAACTACGTTCATTATGGCACTCCCATGTGCTACGACCTTCCTTTGGTTTCCAATGTATTCAGCGCGTCTGGCTGCAACGTGGGCGACTACAAGTCGACATATCAGTACGCCGGCCGCACCGAGCAGGTTGGCACGGAAGCGTCCGTGCTTAGCATAGGGCTCACGAATTACCTCGATTTCGCATACGGCAACCTGTGGTTCGTGATGATCACATTCTTCGCTGGTTTGATTATTATAACCGAGCCCTTGATAAGGGCACGGCCGCAGGAAGGAAGCACCATGGCTGGGGCGGCACTGCTCGATGTTGCGCTTTTGACGATGCTCGCTTTGTACGCGGCGCTCTTCCTTTCGGGAACGATAACCCCGCGCGCCGAGGACACCGCGAGGTTCTCGCTGATATGGGCGCCGGTCATCGCGCTCGTAGCGGCGCGCTACATCGACGAGGCCTACCTCTTCCTGAAGAAATACCAGAAGTATGTCGCGCTTGCCGTGTTCGCGGTGGTTCTGTACGTGGGTTACACTGTCGCGTTGCCCAAGCTGTCCACCATGTACCAAGTCAAGCAGTTCTCGCCCATGTTCTTCGAGGCGTGCGACTGGGTGAAGGCGAACACGCCTGAAAATGCAATAATGTCGACTGTTTGGATGTACAGGGCCGCGTACAGTTGCCAGCGCAACGTGGTGGGTAGCGAGCCTGATATGGCGCTCAGCAACAACGTGACGCACATCCTTTCCACGGCGAAGCAGATAGGCATCACGCACATATTCGTGCAAAAGTTCAGCCTCAGCGACCAGTCGCTGTCCGAGAAGTATCCGGTGAGCTACGTGCGGCTGCTGGAGGCGAATCCGGACCATTTCAAGAAGGTCTACGAGAACGGGCCGTCGCTCGAACAGTGCATCCAGCAGGGCGGATGCGACGGAAATATAGTTTATGAGATTGTACAATAAGCGACTGAGTTCGCGCATTGCCTAGCGCATGCTGATTTTAACGCATGGTGATAAAAATCAATAGGTTGGATTTTGTAAAGAGGCGCATGGGGGAGGGGAGGGTTCTCGACGTGGGCTGCGCGAACGGGAGGTTTCACGAACTAATCTACAGGGAGGGCGTTTACGGTCTTGACATCATCGACAAGTGCTCCATCAGAAAGAACTTCTTTGCTGGGGACGCGCAGGATATGCCGTTCAAAAACAATTTTTTTGATGTGGTAGTTGCCGGTGAGTTGATTGAACATCTAGATAATCCACACGGATTTATGTCAGAAGCTATGCGTGTGCTCAAAAAAGGAGGCTTGTTGTTGCTTTCCACGCCTAACAAAAACTCCTTCTACAACAGGTTCACAAAGAGGTACGAGCACAAGTGGCATAAAAACCTGTTCGACAAAGAGAGCTTAGTGGAGGCTGTAGGCGGGCACGGATTTGAAGTGAAAGAGTTTTTTATAGTACCGTATGACGAAGTGTCAAGCTGGGGTTCTAGGCATAATTTTGTAATAATGCTTAGAAGGTTCGTATCATTGTTTTTGCCAGACAGACTTAAAGAAGACATGCTTTTGGCCGCCTTGAAGAAGTAAAATGCGCCAACAAAATTAAGAAATAGAGATTTAATTAAAGTATGTGGAATAAGATATTATTGGAGTACGCCTTAAGAGTGCAATGACTTGTGATAAAATATGTTGATACTGCTGTTTTCTTTTGTAGTCGCTTTTCTCACGACCGTCCTGATAGTCCCGTATTTCATGCAGTTCCTGCGCGCTGGTGGCGTGGTGGGGCTGGACATGCAGAAAAGGGAGAGGCCGAGGATTCCGACGAGCGGAGGCACGTGCGTAGCAATCGGGCTGCTCGCGGGATTGCTATCGTACATCGGCCTAACGACTTTCTTGGAAGGGCCGATGCCGCAGATGACTGACATGCTCGCAGTTATTTCCAGCGTGCTGATAATAATGTTCGTCGGCTTCCTGGACGACCTGAATGTCAAGGCGCGTGCCGTTCTGACCAAGGAGGGTCTGGACATACGAGTCGGGTTCCCGCAATGGGCCAAGCCGCTGCTCACGCTGCCCGCTGCCATCCCGCTCATGGTCGTGAACGCCGGCGAGACGGTCATGTCAATACCATTCATCGGTCCAGTAAACTTCGGGGTAATGTATCCGCTTTTGATGGTGCCTATAGGCGTGGTCGGCGCGAGCAACGCCGTTAACCTGCTTGCTGGATTTAACGGTTCGGAAAGCGGGATGGGGCTCGTGTATTTGTTTGGGTTGGGTGTATTCGCGATGGCGAGGGGAAACTTCGCGGCGGCGATATTCCTAACAGCGTTCGCCGCTGTGGCCGGCTTCATAAGGTACAACTGGTATCCGGCCAAGTTCCTGCCCGGCGACAGCCTCACATACCTGCTGGGCGCGGTCGTGGCATCAGGCGTGATAGTAGGTAACATGGAAAAAGTCGGGCTGATAGTGATGGTTCCGTTCATATTAGAGCTGTTGCTCAAGCTTCGTTCCAGGCTGAAGGCGAGCAGCCTCGGCAAGCTGCGTCCGGACGGCAAGCTCGATCCGCCGTACGGAAGGAAAATCTATTCCATAACGCACATAATAATGAACATCAAGCCGATGACCGAAAAGCAGGTCACCATAATCCTAATAGTAATAGAAGCTGCGTTCGTAGCCATCGCACTAGCGAATCTGATATGAGTCGCACCTGCCTAGTGCAACAAAACTGAAAGCCAGTCGCGCCGCACCTTCGAGGGCTGGTTGTTTATATTCTAAAAAAATAATATCTTTTTTGGTCCTATGAAAAAGGGAACCATAGAAGAAAGGTGATAAAAGAGTGGCAGATGAGAAAATATTGGCGGTGGTTAGATGAAAATCCTAATAACTGGTGCAGCTGGCTTTATAGGTTCTCATCTAGTTGAACAACTGAAAGAACACGAGATTTATGCGATTATCAAACATTCTGTTAGACCTCCTGAATTACCCGATTATATCAATCCTATAACAGCCGATTTGCTTGATATTCATAGTTTGAAAAAGGCTGTGGCAATGTCACAGCCAGAAATAGTGGTTCATCTGGCTGCGATGACACCTGTCAGGTATTCATTTAACAATCCTTTCATCTACGCCCAGACAAATTACATCGGTACTATGAATATGGTTCATGTCAGTCTTGAAAGTCCTGTGTTGAAAAAATTCATCTTTGCTTCGACAGCCGAGACTTACAAACCAACAGACCGTCTGCTTAAAGAAACTGATGAATTATCTGGTTCTACTCCCTATGGGGTCAGCAAGGTCGCTGCTGATTTATATGTGAGAATGGCCGGGAAATGCCTTAATTTGCCTTTTATAATAATGAGGCCTAGCAACACGTATGGAAGAAAAACTGAAAAAGGATATTTGGTAGAAAAAGTTGTAACTACGATGCTAAATAGTGACAAGTTAGTACTAGATGGCTCTCCTTCTTCAGTCAGAGACTACATGTATATCGACGACCATGTTAGGGGTTATGTTGCAGCCATAAATATTCCTACTAGAAACGATGTATTCAATATTTCGACAGGAGTATTCACAAGTGTAGGAAAATTGGTAGATATCGCAGCTCAAGTTCTTGATTGGCATGGTAAAGTATTCTTTGGTGGAAAGGAACGACAATATGACCCAGAATCTCTTGTCTTAGATAACAGTAAAGCTAAAGAACTGTTGAAATGGTCTCCGGTTGTTAAATTAGAGGACGGAATCAAAAAAGTAGCAGACTACTGGAGAGACAAAGATGGGGAGAAAGTTAAATAATTAGATGTTTTTTGAGAGATGTTTGAGATGAAAATGACAAAACTATTAATAGTTACACCGAGTTTGGATGTAGAAAAGTATAAGGGTTTATCAAAAGTGGCAACAGAACTAATAAGAGGATTAAAACACTTAGGAATAGAGTTTGAAGTATTAGAAGTTTATAATGGTAACTATGATTGGATTAAAAACGTTACTTCAACTCCTATAAAAGAACTGTTGAACAAAGCCACTATAATACATTCAATAGCTCCAGAATGTGCGGCGGCATTACCCTTCATGTTCTGGAAAAAAAGCTTGGTAACTTGGCATGACTTTATTCCTTTTGAGTTGAAAGAATCCCAAAAGCATAACTTATTAGTTAAATTCTATACAAAACTTATGTGGGGGCTTGCCTCTCATTGTGAAATTGTTTCCGATAGTTCTCAAACAGATTCGCAAGTTTACAAGTATTATGGCAAGAAAAGCAAGATTATAAACTTGGGTGTGGACGCCAGATTCAAGCCAAAGAAAGTAAAAAAGAATAAAGTCACTCTTGGGTTTCTAGGCAGTTTCAATTATAGAAAGGGTGTAGATAGAGCTGTCAAGGTTTATCAATTGCTTAAAAAAAAGATAGATTGCCGATTGATTCTTGCTGGCGGTTATGGAATTTCTTTCTACCAGAAGACAGTTGATTTTGGGAACTTGGAAGCAGACAAGGATGTTAAAATTTTAGGTGTTGTGAAAGATGAACATATTCCTTTGTTTTACAATTCGATTGACTTTAACTTGGTAACTTCAAGGTATGAAGGATTTGGTCTGCCTATTTTAGAAGGTCAAGCTTGTGGTGTTCCGGCCTTGATTTTTAGACACGCAAAGATTCCGACAGAGACGAAAGAGAAAGCCGTGAAATGTAATGATATCAAGGATATGGCTAGGCAGATAATGAATTTAATTAATAATAAAAAATTATACAAAAAAATTAGTAGAGATGGGATTGAATATGCAAAAAAATTTACTTGGGAAAAATTCACAAGGCAATATTTGGAAGTATATGGGGAACTTGGATTGGAATGAATTTTAGATTTATGAAGTGGAAAATTCAAAGTTACTGTTAAATATTTGAATTTTTATTTGAAAAATTGGGTTAAAATACCCAACAACGCAAAAACAGTTACAGTAGACAAAAATTTAGATGCCGATATAAACTACACACCGGCTAAAGTCGGTGGTATTATTTAACTCTGGCTCTCACGGATGTATCGTTCTATGTTTTTCGGCTGTCACGCTGCCTACGCTTCTTATGAACGTTTCCCTGCTCACCTCTTCCTCCTTCTTCACAAGTGCGCCAGCTGGGACGAGGGCGTCGCTCACACCCAGTTCCCGTATACCGTGCACGGGCCGCAGATGTTTTCTTCCGCCTTCAGGCTCTCCGCATATTTCCTATTTTTAACGGCTTTTCTTGCTTTGACATATTTTTCATTGTTCCATATTTTCCCAAAGCTGTCTGTCAGTACGTTCCCAAAGCTGTATTTTTCCGAAAACACAGCGCAACACGGAAAGACCTCTCCTCCTGATCCTATGGCTACGTTATACCAAAGCCAGCTGCATATGCTGGAGGACTGCTTCTTAACTCCCATGCTGATGTATTCGCTATATCTGCTGCCTATCGGCGGGAGCAGTTCCTTGCTCATCTCATAATTTTCTTTGAAAGGCCTGTCCAGCGCGCTGGTGTTCACAAGGGCACCGCAGATGCGGATTGAATCAACGCCTGTCTTTTCGGCGAGCTTTATCGCTTCCCCTATCTCATGTTGGTTATGGTTAAAGACTAAGAACTGCCAGACGACGAACGGCCTCTCATGCCCAGCGCCGGCCCTTTCCTGGAGTATTCTTTTCGTGTTCGCCACTACTTTAGAAAGATTCCCTCCTCTTCTGTATTTTTCGTATGTTTTTTGGGTTGCGCCATCCACGGATATTATAATCAAGTCCAGTCCGGATGTTACAAGCTCCCTTACATAGTCGTCTGACATTTCGGGGTTCAAATTTGTCGAAAGGCTTGTGAACGGGACTTTTTTGATATTCTTCGTGTAGTTGACCATGTGCGGAAGTTCCTTGTTCATCAGTGGTTCGCCCCAGTTTGTGAAGAAAATCGTTACCAGATAGTCCCCGAGCTCGTCTATTATTTTCTTGTACTCGTCGAAGCTCATCATGCCGCGCTTTCTCGACAGGTCGCCACGGCCGGTGTTGCATAACGGACATTTTAGCGCGCAGATGCCGCAGGGGTCTATCACGGCAAAGTAGGGGTGGTTATACAGCTTTGACATTCGCAGCTTCAGCTGCAGCTTAGAAACCAGAAAATTCATTCCCATTTTCAAATTCCTTCGGGAAGGCCACGGCACAAAAAACCTCAGCCATTTGTCCGAATACTTTTTGTTGAATACATGCTCCTCAATATTCATGCAATCTCCCTCGGCAGAACGAAACTCGCATCACGCGAACTCGCGTATTGCCGTTCCACGTACTCTGGCTTGAACGTGAACATTAAATAGCACCTGAGGTCGCGGAGAGCAAGCCAAAAGCTTTGGTTTATTCTTTTCAAAGCATCCATCTTCACACCAGTTTTTTGAGCTTGAACCTGACTTCGATTGCCGGAACGAATAGCGCAAGCCTCCACTCGTAAAAATCCGGAAATCTTTCA
>Ga0315279_10001610_pt1 | contig 37032 bp, 26 predicted proteins | sample YL17G06_20_MG_FD_203694 | JGI IMG/M metagenome (GOLD analysis project Ga0315279, IMG submission 203694) | Sediment microbial communities from Yellowstone Lake, YNP, Wyoming, USA - YL17G06_20 | ecosystem: Environmental > Aquatic > Freshwater > Lake > Sediment | place: USA: Wyoming | collected...
ACGATTTTGTTTAACTCTGCGATTATATCTCTTCTCACACTGGGATCCGCATTCTCATTGATGGTTACCGCGGCGGTGGTATGCGGGACATAAATTATGCACAAACCTGATTTGATTTTGCTTTCGGAAACAACTTTTTCCACCAAATGAGTTATATCAATCAACTCCACCCGAGAGGAGGTCTTTACACTTATTTCTTTAGTCATCCGTAGATACCTCTTTTTTCTAAAAACGCTCACGCTTTAAATCTTAACGAGGAGTTAAGCCGTAAGGATTTTATAAAAGGCTTACGCCTTAAATCCTCAAATAAAATGTTTATATTTTGCAATCCTCTCCCCAGCGGGGAGAGGGCAGGGTGAGGGGGAAATATTAAATGCGCATGTATTCATCTGAATCTTCCGATCATGTAAACAATGCCTCTGTGAATTGGATCGAGTCGAATAGTTGAAAATCATCCGGCTTTTCTCCTAAACCCATATATTTGACGGGGACTTTTAATTCGTTGGCTATGGAGATGATAATCCCGCCCTTGGCGGTTCCATCCAGTTTGGTCAAAAAGATGCCGGTTATGCCAACGGCATCATCGAATAATTGGACCTGGGAGATGCCGTTTTGTCCGGTGGTGGCATCGATCACCAAAAGAACCTCATGGGGTGCCCCTTCTTGTGCTTTTCCCATCACTCTTTTAATTTTTTTTAACTCCTCCATCAGATTGATCTTAGTATGAAGCCTTCCTGCGGTATCGGCGATGACCACATCGAATTTCTTAGCACAAGCGGATTTAATGGCATCGAAGGCGACCGAAGCCGGATCCTGATTGGGCATGCTTCTTATCATCTCCACCCCCACCCGACTTGCCCAGATGGAGAGCTGTTCTAAGGCGGCGGCTCTAAAAGTATCACAAGCCGCCACCAAAACCTTTTTCCCCTCATCCGAATATTTCTTAGCCAACTTGGCGATGGAGGTGGTTTTCCCGGTTCCATTCACTCCCACCATCATTATCACGTATGGAGAAGAAAGGGTGTCGTCAGAAATTCCTTTATTGCCTAAAATTGAGATTATCTGGTCTTTAAGCAATTCCGCAATTCTATCGGAGCCTTCTATCTTTTTCTCCTTTGCCTCTTTTTTTATCCCATCTATTATCTTTTCCGTAGTATTTGGTCCCACGTCTGCCTTTATCAAAATCTCCTCTAATTCATCTAAAAGCTCTTGGTCGATTTTCTTGTGCAACCCGACAGCTTTGGAGATTTTTCCGAATAAACTCTCCTTGGTCTTGGATAGTCCAGATTTTAATTTTTCTAACGAGAATTTCAACTTTTATTCCCTCCGGAGTGCGGAAGCGGAGTTTCCGCTGCGTTCCGCCTTTGGCGGGGCGCACTCCTTTCAGACTTTCTTATCAAAAAATGAATCCCCACCCGCAGTTACCTCAAATTTTGAATCTTTAACCTTAAACCTTAAACCTAACACCTAATTCACACCACCACTTCTTGTTTGTTGAATCTAACCGAGACGATCTTGGATACCCCCGGTTGTTCCATGGTGACTCCATAGAGGACGTTCGCCGCCTCCATGGTCATCTTGTTATGAGTGATGATGATGAATTGAGTATTTGAGCTGAAGTGTTTGATCAGCCTTAAAAATCTAACAATGTTGGCATCGTCCAAAGGAGCATCTACCTCATCCAAAATACAGAAGGGACTGGGTTTCACCAGGTAAATGGCGAAAAGCAGAGCGATGGCGGTTAAGGCTTTTTCTCCTCCGGACAACTGGGATATATTCAAAAGTCTTTTTCCATAAGGACGGGCAGAGATTTGAATGGGCGACTCCAGAGGATCCTCTTGTTCCACCAGAGCTAAATCAGCTTCACCCCCTTCAAATAGCTCCTCAAATACTTTTTGGAAATTACCCTTTGCTTTCTCAAACGTCTCTTGGAATAATACCCTGGCGGTCTGGTTGATCTTCAAGATGGTGGAGCTCAAAGTCTGTTTTGCCTCGGTCAAATCTTTCATTTGATTTTTCAAAAATTCAAACCTCTGGTTAGCCGACTGGTATTCCTCTAAAGCCAAAAGATTGACCGGACCTAAGCTTTTAATTTTTTCCTTCAAGAAATCGAGTTTCTCTTTAGCCCCTTCCAGCTCTTCTATCTGGGGTTGATCTTTCGGCTCAAACTTATACAAATCGACTTTGTATTCCTCCCATATTTTATCCTTTATGTTTTCAGTTCTGGAGGAAAGCTCCAACTTTTCCATCTCCAGTTGATGAAATTCGTCTCGAACTTTTTCTTTGGCTCCACGGAAAAGTTTCAGATCCTTTTCCTTGTTATTCAACCTTTCTTGTCTTTCGGTTTGAGCTTCACGCAAGGAATTTAAACTTTTTTTCTCTTCCTCTATCTTTTCGAAAGCATTTTTAAGCTCTTCTTTTTTTCCCAGAATGGATTTGTCGATTTTCTCTATCTCCGCCAAAGATTCTTTCATCTCTTTTTCTTTAGTGGTGGAGCTTGTTTCCATTTCCGAGATCAATTCGGTCAACCTTAATTCATCAAAGGTTTTTTGCTCCTCTTTTCCCTGAAGTGAAACCAACTCGATTTTCAGCTGATTAATCCTTCGGAAGATTTGGTTGTGAAGACTTTCGGTCTCTTCCAAAAGCTTTCCCTTTTCATCGATCTGCGATCTGAGGCTCCCTTTTTCGTTCTCAAAATCTTTTATACTTTGGCTTAAAGCTGTTTGCTTTTCATTCAGTTCTAAAATCTTGTTGGTGATCTGTTCCTTTAATTCCTTTAGCTCTTTTGCTCGTTTTTCCAAGCTCTCTTTTTCGAACTCAGAGGTTTTGAGTTTAAATTCCTTTTGTTGGAACGCTGATGTCAGCTTTTCAGCTTCGACGGAGATCTGTGAAAGCTGGTCTTTAAGTTTTAAATTTTCATCTTCTTTTGTTTTCTTTTCCCTTTGGAGTTGATCATGTTTTTCTTTTAATTTCAAGATCTGCTCTTTTATCTTTTGGATTTCAAGCTCTCGGCCCAAAAGAGAAATTTCCTTTGGAGAGCCACCGCTTATGCTCCCGTTTGAGCTTATCACCTCCCCATCCAAACTTACCAGATGAAAACCTGCGGGTATCTTTTGAGAAAGGTCCAAGCAATGGTTTAGAGTTTTGACTAAGATGAGATTTCCCAAAAAAATATTCACGATTTTTTTGAACTCATCTTTATAGTAAACCAGATCAGAAGCCCAACCAACCACCCCCTCGAAATCTTTTAGATCAATTTTGTCTTGAACCAAATCTATATTCTCTAGTTTGTCCAAAGGCAGAAAAGTTGCTCCTCCCTTTTGGTTCTCCTTCAGATACTGGATTGCCTCCAAAGCCGAGCTTACATCCTGGCATACCACAAACTGCAAAGATTCGCCCAAAGCTGACTCGATGGCTTTTGAATATTCCTTTTGGGTGGTGATTAAATTAGCCACCGTATCGATGATTCCCTTAAGCTCTCCCTGGGCCAAAAGCACTGCTTTTTGACCCTTTCCATATCCCTCATAATGTTCTGACATCTGCCTTAACATTCCCAGTTTGGCTTCTTCTGCGCTTAAGATGGAATCGGTCTTGGCTTCTTCTGAGGAAAGCTGATCTAAAGCGATCAGGTTCAGTTTGATTTTTTCCTCCAAGAGCTTTTTTTCCTCTGTTTTGCCTTCCCATATTCTCTTTTTCTCTTGGTAAGATGAAACCACATCTTCCAGCTCTTTTGAGATTTCATCTAGCCTTTGGAGAATCGATTCCTCTTCGGTGGTAAAAATCTTCTCCCTTTCCTCTAATTCCTGGATTTGGGTTTTGATGTTTTCATGCTCATTTTTGTTTTTATTTAAAGCCTCTTCCAGTTCTTTTAAATTTCTGGAAGACTTCTCAAATTCATCTTTTATTTTCCGAAGTTTTTCATCATTAGTTAGAAGTCCCTCCTCTTCTTTTTGGCAAAGGACCTCTTTGTTTTTAATTTCGGAAGTTAATTTTTTTAACTCTTCCAGCTTCTCCTCTTTTTCCTTTTTTATGGCGAGCAAACGTTGGCTTAAGCTCTCTTCTTCTTTCTTAGTTTTGACAACAAATTCCTCCAGATTTGATCTTCTCTCTTGGCTCACGGAGATCTCCCGCTCAATCCTAAAAGAAGCCTCGGAGGAGTCTGCGATCTTTTTCTGTAAAGCGGATAATTCCTTTTCCCTTTCCAAAAGCTCAAGCTTCAGACGCTCGACTTCCGCTTCCTCTTTATCCAAGTCGGATTTGGCCTTTTGGCTTTGATCCACAAATTCTTTTAGCTTGTTTTCCAATTCCCTCTCTTTGGTCTTCAGGCTTTCAAATTCATTTTGGCTTATCTGAACTTCCAGGCTTTTGATCTGGTCGGTGAGCCTTTTAAATCTCTCAGCCCTGGCTTTTTGTCTTCGGAGTGAGTTTGTCTGCTTCTCCACTTCAGATAGGATGTCCGAAAGTCTCAAAAGGTCATTTTCAGTATATTCCAATTTTCTTTCCGCTTCTCTTTTTCTCAACTTATACTTGGTGATCCCGGCCGCTTCCTCGAAAAGGAATCTTCTCTCCTCCGCCTTATCGGAAAGTATGGCTTCGACCATCTCCGATTGTATGACCGAGTAAGCATGGGTTCCCATGCCGGTATCCAAAAAGAGCTCGGTGATGTCTTTTAAGCGGCAAGGGACTTTGTTTAGCAAATATTCACTCTCCCCGGAGCGGAAAAGACGGCGGGTGACCACCACCTGATCGTAATCGATGGGTAAAATGCCTTTGTTGTTTTCGATGATCATGGATACCTCGGCCAGCCCCAGAGGTTTTAAATCCTTAGTCCCGTTAAAGATCACCTCTTCCATCTTGTTGGATCTTAAAAGGGTAGTTCTCTGCTCTCCCAAAACCCACCGGATCGCATCCAGGATGTTGGTTTTCCCACAACCGTTAGGTCCAACGATGGCGGTGAGGTTATCGTCAAAGATCAACTCGGTCTTCTGGGGGAAGGACTTAAACCCCAAAATCTCAAGCTTGGATAGATACATTTATTCCCTCATCTTTTCAAATAAGATTTCGACTTTCTTTTCCCGCAAAGGCAAATTTCTGGGATAAGTTTTTGAGCGTTTCCGCCATTCCTACATAGAGATCTTCTGGAGATAACCTCTCTCTTGAAAGCGTCAATTGAAGATTGTAAAAGGGAAAGCCGGCTTTGCCTTCAAGTCCGATACGCACGAAGGCTCCGCTTTTCAGGCATAGGTAAGAGTTGACAAAACCGTCCTCCAGATCCAAGTCTAAAGCGATTTCGAAACGGTGATCTTTTATCTTTTGGATGAATTTCTTTCGAAGGAGAGAAAAAATCATAATATCCTCTTTTTGAGGATAAATCACCACATATCTTTCCAGATGTGAAAGAAGGCTCTCCGCCCCGGCAAAAGGTAAAAAAACAGAGATTTTTTTATTCTGGAAAATATCCGCGAAAATAGTCAGATGATCCTTTGCCGAAGCGAAGCTCTCTATTTTTCCAGGAAGACATATAAGGACATTTTCCGCCACATTCATCTTTTCAGCAAAAGAAAAAAGATGGGGCTTGAAAGAGAGTTTGCTCCGCCATATTAAGATTCTTTTCAGCAAGCGGTTAATTTTTATAGATTTCATCGCCTCAGTCATTTTTTTAAAGTCTTAAAAACTCACTCCCAATATATATCTGCTGGGGTGTCAAGTCAAGTGTGGCTTTAGAGATTTTTCGAAAAGGAGAATTTGGAGTGTTCATCTTTAGGGACTGTTGAAAAAGTGGTTTTGGAGTGCAAAAGCTTGCTTTCGCGATTTTTAAGTTGGTTCGGGAATTGGAGGAGTTGTTTCCCAAATTCCTTTCTTAATGGTTTTGTTGAAAAAGGTTTCGGTTGTGGTTACGTATCGTTTATCGTAAAGTCGTTGTCGTCTACCGTGTTAAGACTAAAGACGAAACCAACACCCGAAACCGATACGTAGCCGAAACCCAAACCGATAAACGAGAAACAGATTTAAGCAACAGCCCCTGGAATTCCCGAACCACTCTCGTGTGGGAAATCCAATTCCCGCACGAACAAGAGGGTTTTTCAACACGCCCTTTAGGTGAACCTTAAGTTGGTAATCCCGCCAAAGGCAAGACTACCATAGGCGTCGCGGACGAGGAAAATTTGGAAAAGAATTTTTTGGTGAATTTATGTTAGCTATGTTTAGCACATGAAACGCTGAGCAGTTAATCAGTTGTATGGCAAGGCGGGGTTTACAAAAGGAGGGGCGGTTGGTAGCCCCGCCTTTAGCGGGGGGGTAGGGATCGAAAAAATCGGTAAACCTCCTCAAGATGATTTTTCTTGACTTTTTCTTAGTTTTCGATTAGTTAGTCAAGAAATCATGATTTTTCTATGAACCATGAACCAAAAACCACAAACTGTTTAAGATGGCGGTCGTAACCAAATCATTTAGCATAAAGACCAAAGGCGATACCGATATCCTGGACATCACCAAACAGGTGGAAAAAGCTTTAGGCGAAGCCCAGCTGAAGAATGGCATCCTGACCGTGTTTGTGCCCGGATCGACTGCCGGGATAACCACCACCGAATACGAACCTGGTTTACTCCAAGATATTCCTGCGACCTTTGAGAAGTTGATTCCCAAAGAGGGTCATTATAAACACAACTTAACCTGGGGAGACGGAAATGGATATGCACATGTGAGAGCGGCTTTGTTGAAATCCTTTTTCACCGTTCCCTTTGTGAATGGAGAGATGATCTTGGGCACCTGGCAGCAGATCATTTTGGTCGATTTTGACAATCGGCGAAGAGAAAGAAAAATAGTAGTGCAGATGATCGGAGAATAGTAATCAGTTACTCTTTCCCTCTCCCCTGGGGGAGAGGGATAGGGTGAGGGGGTAGCTTCGTAAAATAAATAAAGGGATTGTTGCCCAAGTATTTCTCTCATAGGTTTCGTTTCCGCCGGAGGCGGATCTGCCTTTGGCAGAAAAAAAGAGTTCGGTTGCGGTTACGTATCGTTTATCGTGAAGTCGTTGTGGTTTATTCGTCCCGCACCTTGCGGGACGCATCGTATTAAGACTAAAGACGAAACCGAGATTCGAAACCGATACGTAGCCGAAACCAACACCGATCCTTATGGATCCAAATTCGGATAAACGATAAACTGACTTAAGCAACATCCCCATTAGAAAAATTGTTAACTGGTCTTCTATTCCGCATGAGGCTTGTCTTATGAAAGAAATGAATTTTAAAACTTTAGAATGGAAAGATGGTTATTTGGTGATTTTGGATCAGACGAAACTACCTCTTCAGGTTGAGTATTTGGATTGCAAAAATTTCGAACAGGTGGCAAAAGCCATTAAGGATTTGAATATCAGAGGAGCACCCGCCATTGGAATTGCCGCAGGCTTTGGAGTGGTTTTGGGAATGCAGAATCGAGATTACAAGAATTGGGAAGAATACCAGAATAGATTGAATCAGGTGATTTCCATATTGGAAAGCACCCGTCCCACTGCGGTCAATCTTTTTTGGGCATTGGGCCGAATGCGAAAGCTGGTGGAGAATAGTAAGGGCAAGAATTTTGAAGAACTTAACCAGCTTCTTTTGAAAGAAGCCATTTCAATTCACGAAGAGGATAAGCTGATGTGTCTGAAGATTGGTGAACACGGGGCGGGTTTGCTTAAAGATGGGGATACAGTTTTGACTCACTGCAATGCGGGAGCATTAGCCACCGGAGGAATAGGCACAGCTTTGGGGATAATTTATACCGCCCAAGCACAGGGCAAGAAAATCAAGGTTTTTGCGGACGAGACCAGACCGGTTCTTCAAGGCGCAAGATTGACCGTATGGGAGCTAAAGCAAGAAGGGGTAGACGTAACGCTGATTTGCGACAATACTGCAGCAGTTCTGATGAAAAAGAAAAAGATAGATTGTGTGATCGTAGGTGCGGATAGAATTGCTTCCAACGGGGACGTGGCTAATAAAATCGGAACTTACAATTTGGCGGTGTTAGCTAAAGCCCATGATCTTCCCTTTTACGTGGCTGCTCCCAGCTCGAGCTTTGATCCATCTATCTCCGATGGTGAGAAGATAAAGATAGAGGAAAGATCAGAAGACGAGGTAACCTGCGGGTTTGGGAAAAGGATGACTCCTCTGGGGACCTTAGTCTATTCTCCAGCCTTTGACGTCACGCCGGATGAGCTGATTACTGCTTATATCACTGAAGGAGGGATTAAAGAAGGTGCAAGGTTTAAGGTGGAAGGTTGAAGGTTCAAAGTTCAAGATTCAAAGTTTAAAGTTTTAGTCTTCTCCGTTTTGATGGCGATAATTTTTGCTAAGAAAAGAGTCCGAGGATACGGTAAACCAGTCGGGAGGTGATTTTATGCCAACTTATTTCCATTTCAGATTGGAAACTTACCAAAACTGTTCTTTACGTTTTAGACCCCTCTACATCAAAAGAATTAATGCGTATTTAGGAGCCACACCTGAAAAAAAGATTTTATTCCTCCGAGCTTCGTCCTCTGGATTTTAAGTAATAACCAATCACCCAATAGTTAAAGTTTTAAAACCGTATCTTAATGAAAGATTGGTTTTGTGCGTGCGGCACGTATTCTGTGTCTTGAGATCGGGAGTTTTCTTTCGATCTCAGATAGTAACTTATGCGTCAGGATGGCAACTCCTGACGCCACTAAGAAAGTATTCTATGCCACCTGTAGGGAATACCTTCAAAAAGTCCAAAGTAGTGGTCGTCAAAAGTCCGAAGGTGATAAGTCCCTCGGGAAAAGTAGACCAACCTCTTTTGTCTGAAATGGTGAGAAGGGGACTTTGTAAACTGACACAAGAATCTAAAGCCGAGGATGCATTCCGGCATTTTGTTTCGCCCAAAGACCAGGTAGGGCTGAAGGTGAACTGCTTAGCCGGGAAGATGGCCTCCACTCATCCAGAAGTAGCTTTGGTCTGTGCGAATTTGCTAAAAGATAGTGGGGTCAAAGCGAAAGATATTATCATCTGGGATAGGTCGGCAAGCGAGCTACAAGAGGTGGGATTTACTTTAAATTCTAATGGAAGCGATTTTCGCTGTCTGGCAACGGATAGCAAGGGAATTGGTTATTCTTATGACTTAGTCAATTACATGAATATCGGTAGTCTTTTGAGCCGGGTGATAGACGAGTATACAAATGTTCAGATAAATCTCCCGGTATTGAAGGATCATGGTCTTTCCGGAATAACCTGTTCCTTAAAAAATCTGTTTGGCACAATACACAACCCCAATAAATATCATGATAATGGCTGTGATCCTTTTATTGCCGATTTGAATGCCTTGCCTCAAATAAGAGAAAAGCAGAAGCTGGTGATCTGCGATGCATTAAGGGTTCAATGTAATGGAGGACCTTCTTATCATCCCCAATGGGCGGAAAATTTCGGTGGAATAATAGTGAGTGATGATCCGGTGGCAGTCGATTTTGTGGGTTATCAAATAATAGACAAGATTCGGAGCAAGTATAAACTTCCTGCTTTGGAAAAAGCAGGCAGAAAGCCGAAACATATTTTTACCTCAGCCGACGAAAAACACAATCTGGGAAAGGCAAAATCAGAAGAGATAGATTTAGTGGAGTTGGTGGTGTGAGAGTTGATTTCCCAACAGATTAAGGGATTTCCAACAGATTAAAGGATTAAACAGATGCTGGATTTAGCCGCGTAGGCGGGGCTCCCAGCCCCGCAAAAAACTTTTCAAGCTCTCTGTGAGATTTGTAAGTTTGTCTCCCAACAGATTAAGGGATCAAACAGATGGTGGAATTAAATCGAAGATCTTTTTTGAAATGTTCTTTAGCCGCAACCGGGGGGATGTTATTGCCCAATATTCTGCCGGGTGGCTCGTTCCTTAACTCGACTTCAAACGCATTTGCCTCCCCCTCTCCTGTTGGTCTTTCACATGTGGAGGCGAAGTATTACAAGAAGCTTGAGTATAAAGAGATCGAATGCGAGCTTTGTCCCAGAAAATGCAAGGTGGGAGACAGAGAAAGGGGATACTGTGGATGCCGAGAAAATCAGGGAGGAACTTATTATACCTTAGTGCATTCATATGCCTGTTCTGCCAACGTGGATCCCATCGAAAAGAAACCTTTCTTTCACTTCCTGCCGGGAAGTAAAGCCTTTTCCATTGCCACTGCTGGCTGTAACATGAATTGCAAATTCTGTCAAAACTGGGAGATCTCCCAGGTGAGACCTGAACAGGTAAATAACATATACCTGCCACCGGAAGACGTAGTAGCCTATGCGCAAGAAAGTGGAAGCAGATCCATATCCTATACTTATTCGGAGCCAACTGTGTTTTATGAATACATGTTGGATACAGCCATAGCGGGGCGGAAAAGAGGACTCAAAAGCGTGGTGGTCACTGCCGGATATATAAATCACGATCCCTGGATGGAGCTGATAAGAGAGGTGGATGCGATAAAAGTCGATTTCAAAGCTTTCACCGAGAAATACTATGAGGAGATTTGCAGTGCAAAACTTAAACCGGTTATGGATGCTTTAGTGGATTTAAGTAAATCCGGAATCTGGTATGAGATAGTTTATTTGATGGTTCCTACCCTAAACGATGACATGAAGAACATAAGGGACATGTGTAAATGGATGGTTACAGATTTGGGTAAAGATGTTCCCCTTCATTTCACCCGCTTCAGTCCTCTGTATCTTTTGAAAAATCTCCCTCCCACTCCGGTCTCCAGCTTGGAAAAAGCCAGAGAGATCGCTCTGGGAGAGGGAATGAATTTCGTTTACATAGGCAATGTTCCCGGACACGAGGGGGAGAATACCTATTGTCCCAAATGCAAACAGGTGGTGGTAGGAAGGATCGGATTCACCATCACCCAGATGAATTTGAAAAACGGGAAGTGCAAATTCTGTGGAAACCCCATACCCGGAGTCTGGAGCTGAAGTTGGTTCATAGTTCGTGGTATAAAATCGCCCAGTTCTGCTAAAACCGGGACTGGGCAAAAGTGTATCGTTTGGTTGTCTATTATGGCAAACGAATTAAATAAATTGACATCATCACCCTCCCCCTGCCCCCTCCCATCAAGGGAGGGGGAAATGCGTATGCATCTTCGATTTATGAAGTCCCCTCTCCCCTTGTGGGAGAGGGTTAGGGTGAGGGGTATGTAAACTTATTTCTTGCCTTTGTATTAGTCTCATCGTCTTTAAGACGATGCGTATGCATTCATACAAATAAACGATTGCCGATGACTTTTTAGACGATACCTAACCGACTTGTAGTGAGTGAAGCGAATCTAAACCCCAACCTTTTAGGACGAAACCTAAATATACAATAGCCGCCTTGCTCAAAAATGCCCACACTCCAAAACGCCCCTTGTAATCCTCAAGATACTTCTTATAAAATTAGCTTCCTTCTCTCTTCGATTATTTTAGGCTTTACCTGCATGACCTCTCAGATTGTGCTCTTTAGAGAGATGATGGTCACCTTCTGCGGCAATGAATTATCTTTCGGGGTGATGCTTTTTGTCTGGCTTTTCTGGGAGGGAGCAGGAGCCTTTTGGGGGAACAAGATTACGAAATCCAGTCCCCGAAAACTTTCTTTTTGTTATCTGGCACTCTCCATTTTGGCTCTTCTGACCATTATTGCGGTAGGACATTCTAAGCTGATTTTGGGAACTGCTCCCGCTGAGATAGTGGGATTTTTACCCATGCTCTTATTCTCTTTTTTAGGTATGTCTGTTTTCTGTTTCCTTTTGGGGCTTACTTTTGTGTTGAACTCAAAGTCCTGGGCATTTGACGAAAGCTTGGTCTTTTTGGTGAACCGGGTCTATTTATGGGAATCAGTAGGAACCGGCTTGGGGGGATTTGTGGCTACATTTATCTTCGTCCCAAATTTATCAAACTTCCAAATCATAGTCCTTGTGTTTTCTTTAAACCTTTTATTAAGTGCTTTCCTTTTGACTAAAGGTTTGAAAAATATATCCCCCCGCCAAGGCGGGGGATTTTCAACAAAAGTTCTCATTTGGACTCTTGCTTTTTTGGTGATCGTCGGTTTTAAAGGATTAAAACTGGATGAAAAGATAGACTCTTTTTCTTTGAATACGATATGGAGAGGTCTGCCATTGATCCATTCGGAGGACACCAAATATGGAAACATCGCCGTGGTGAAAAAAAATGAGCAGATCACTTTCTATGAAAATGGGCTTATGCTTTTCTCCTATCCGGATGAATATTCCTCCGAGGAGGCGGTGCACTTTGCTCTCTTAGAACATCCTAATCCCAAGAGCCTTCTTCTAATCGGGGGTGGATTGGGAGGGGCTATAACTCAAGCTTTAAAATATAAGGATTTAAAAATAGACTTTGTGGAGCTTGATCCCAAATTGATAAAAATAGGGGAGACTTATCTGCCAGAGAATGAGATCCGATCTTTGGAAGATCCTTCAGTCAAAATCTATTTTAAGGACGGGAGACTTTTCGTAAAGGAAAGATTATCCGAAGTTGAATCCATAGGAGAAGAAAAAGTTAAGTCATCTCAGTCTCCGTCTCAATACGATGTGATCATCTTAAATCTCCCTGATCCCCATACTGCCCAGCTGGGTCGCTTCTTCACTTTTGAATTTTTTAGAATGATAAAATCCATTTTAAAGGAAGATGGAATCTTCTCCTTCAGGGTCAGCTCAGCCGAGAATTATGTCAGCCAAGAGCTTGGGCTTTACCTTTCCAGCCTTTATCGAACTCTAAAATTAAACTTCGCAGAGGTGATCGTCCTGCCCGGTTCCAATAACGTATTTTTAGCTTCGAACAGACAAGGGATTCTATTCGAAAGCTGGCAAAAATTAGTGGAGCGTTTAAAAGAAAGAAAAATTTCCACGAAATTTATAAACGAGAATTTTCTGCCGGATCGGCTTTCCTCAATGAGGATCGAGTATTTGAAGAATGCCATTACCTCAGAGACGAGCCGTATAAATTATGATTTGAAGCCTATCTCTTACTTTTATAACACCATTTTGTGGAGCAAGCAGTTTAAGTCCGTAGAAAAACCTGTTTTTTTATTTTTGTCGAAGATCAAACCTTTCTGGTTTATATGCGTGATCGCTTTGATTTTTGTCCTCGGTTTTTCAGCATGTTTCATAAGCAGATCAAGATTGCCCAACTTGGCCTTATCTGCCATATTTATAGCAGGCTTCACCAGCATATTTCTGGAGATAATCATAGTCTTATCCTTTCAGATCTTCTATGGCTATATTTATTCAAAAATAGGATTAATTTTGACTTTATTTATGTTAGGCTTAGCCTTTGGGGCATTTTTAATACAAAAACGGACAAACCGGAAAAGGACTCATTTCAAAAATTTGATTCTAATTCAATTCTTTCAGGTGATTTTGGTATCTTTTCTTTTGTTTTTGGTTCTTTATTTTTACAAAATTTCTCCGCCTGAGTTTTTAGTCGAATGCCTCTTACTTTTGGTTATAACTCTTTCTGGAATAATCGGAGGTATGGAGTTCACCTTAGCCAATCATCTTTTCATAGAAAAGAAAACCACTACAAAAGCCGGAACTGGGTATTCGGTCGATCTCTTCGGTTCATCTTTAAGCTCAATTTTAGCCTCAGCCATCTTGATTCCCCTTTTGGGAATCCCTACCACTCTGATACTGATTCTGGTCACAAACTTCCTATGCTTTTCCTTCCTCTTTGCATATCAAAAATTAGCCTAAAGTTAATTATTAGGGAAATCTCACAATCCATTGTAAGTGAATGAGTTAATAACATCAAAATTGTTGTAGGTTTTTGATTGGTTATATCTGTCAAGTTATTGAAGGAGAGGTCTTTGAAAAAGTGAGACAATATGGCGGGCTAAGAGCCCGCCCTACGCGGTTGGGCATTAAACTACAATAACTTAGTCCCGCTTAGGCGGGGGATCTGCCTAAGGCATGGCCAACTCCCCAAAAACGACTTTTTTAGACCTCTCGAAGGAAAAAGGCAAATGCTTAAAATTGAAACATTATTGAACACCAGATTGTATAATGTATAAACATTTAACAAGAGAGTACGGAACAAGAAGCAACTATGTCAAAAATTCGATCTGCTGTTACCACATGAAGAGTTATATCTGAGGAGCAATATATGAAAGGCTTTGCACATAATACGAAATCGACTTACTTAGGAAAGAAGCAAATTTTTGTTGAACCCCTTCTAACGTAAAAACCATAAGGCTCTTTTGTCGATTCACTCCGTGATAACTTATTGTATATGAAGCTACTACAATTTTCTGAGCGTCTAGACTTCTTCAGAGGCCTCTGAGATGAACGCTTTGTTCAAACTTTTTTCAGTGGCATCTGCTTTGCTCTCAAGAATACATGGAAGATTGTTGATTTTACCTGCGGTGGATGGTTGACGTTTTTTGTTGACAAAAGCTTTTTTCTTGTTAAATTATAATTAGAAGATAATTTCAAATTTGGAGGTTTAACATGAAAGGCGAAAGAAAATATGGCGTGATAGCGATTGCGTTGGCTTTGATTTCGGTGGGGATAATCTGGGTGGTGGGATTAGGACAAGCCACCGAGGAGCCAGTTGCCACCCAACAGGAAGCAGAAAAGAACATTTATAGTTATATTAAGCTTTTTGATGCGGTGGCTTTCAACGTAAATCGTGACTACGTGGATTCGATTGATCCGGAGGATCTGGTAAGGGCGGGAATTGAAGGAATGATGAAAACATTGGATCCCTTCTCTACCTTGCAGGATGTTAAAGCGCATGACCGATTGATGGAGATGACCGAAGGAAAATATCAGGGACTGGGCATGTCCATAGCCGAGATGAATAAAGTGATAACGGTGGTCTCTCCCATCGAAGGAACCCCCGCCTATCGAATGGGGATAAAAGCGGGGGATCAGATAATCCAGATAGATGACAAACCCACCGGAGGAATGACCACGGAGGATGCTTCTAAGTTAATGCGGGGAGAGAGGGGAACCTCTGTGACTTTAAAGATAAAGAGGGAGGGGGTTAGCGAGCTTTTGGAATATAAAATTGAAAGAGCCATAATCGAGCTCAAAAACGTTCCCTATTATGGGGTAATGGATGGAGGTATTGGATATGTGAGATTATCCAAATTCTCCAAAGACTCGGGAAAAGAATTAAAAGATGCCATAAATGAACTCAAAAGCAAAAACATCAAAGGTCTGATTTTGGACTTGAGGAGCAACGGGGGTGGGCTTTTAGATGAGGCGGTAGAGACGGCGAATCTATTCTTAGACCAGGGCCAGCTCATCGTATATACACAAGGTCGATCCGAGGAAAAAAGAGAGTTTCTTGCCCGGGAATTCCCTGTATATAAAGAAGGTCCTTTGGTCGTCTTGGTCAATGAGGGAACCGCTTCGGGATCCGAGATCGTTACCGGGGCGGTGCAGGATTGGGATAGAGGGGTGATCATCGGAAACACCACCTTTGGCAAGGGCTTGGTTCAGCAGGTCATCAACCGAAACCTGCCTCCTGAATATTTCCTCAAACTCACTGTAGCCAAATATTATGTCCCCAGCGGCAGATGCATACAAAAACCGGAAATGGTAAATAAAGGCTCCTCGAGTGAAGAAGGATCAGATAGCCTGGTGGTTTCGAAAAAAGAGATCTTTCATACCAAAGGCGGAAGAGAGGTCTATGGTGGCGGAGGGATAGCTCCAGACGTAGAGATAGAAAGAGAGAAGTATAAACCGATCGAGTACAATTTAGAAAGGCAGTCGCTGTTCTTTGATTTTGCCGTGTCCCATATAGCCAAACATCCCGATATTCCAAAGAGTTTTGAGGTCGATGATCAAACCATCGCTGAGTTTAAACAGTTTCTAAAGGAGAAAAATTTCACCTATAAATCGGCTTTGGAGCTGGACTTGGATAACTTAAAAAAGCATGTCGAAGAGCAGAAAAATTCTGAGGTATTTGCAAAGACTCTGGAGAATATGCAAAGTTTGATAGAAAAAGAAAAGGAAAAGGATTTTGACCAAAGCATCGACTACATCAAAAAGTCGATCAAAGGGGGTATTTTGAACAATCTCTATGGTGAAAAAGGCTATTATGAAGAGATCATCTTGAAGACCGATCCCGCCATCCAGAAAGCCTTTGAGATTTTGACCAATAAGAATGAGTATAAGAAAATTTTATCCTCTTCTGGATCCGCAGGAACAGGAAAAGGATAAGAAAAACCCGAAGTCTGTGTCCATAAGAAAAGCATTTCTTCATCTTAAATAGAAAAACCAAAGCGTTTTCAATCTGCCCTAAGCTTTTTAGCTTGGGGCAGATTTTTATCTACAGGGAGCCTCATCTTCCTTCACTCCCAGAGAGGGTCAAACCAAGGGGGGGAAGATAAAGATACAAAAACCATGCTTCAAATATAGGGAACAGCTTAATCACGATGCATAAGCGGGCACAAATAATTCTCCTAATTCGCTTGACAGTCAAATAAGAATTGTTTAATTAAGTATAAACGTCAGCTATGGGCCTGTTAAGAATCGAAAATGAGTTTGCTTTTGACAACAAAAACAATTTTTTTAATTTTGATCTTTGTTCTTCTATTAGGGTGTCAGAGAGTGAATAAACAAGATACTATGAATGCTTCGCATGTGACCAAGGTGGTGTTGAATAATAAAATGACCGTGTTGGTCAAAGAAATCCATTCCGCTCCGGTGGTCGCCATCAATACCTTGGTGAAAGTCGGGTATTTCGATGAGCCGGATAGCTTGACCGGAATATCACATCTTTTGGAGCATATGTTTTTCAAAGGGACTAAAAAAAGAAAAGTGGGACAACTAAGAGATGAGACCAGAAGTTTGGGAGGGTATCTTAACGGAGGAACCATTTACGAAAACACTAATTACTACACCGTGCTTCCCCAAAGATTTGCCCAAGAGGGATTGGAGCTTCAATCTGATGCCCTGCTCAACTCGGTTATCGATTCAGTGGAGTTAGAGAAAGAGAAGAAGGTGGTAATCCAGGAGATCAAAAGAAAGTTAGATAATCCTGATGCTTTGGCTTGGGAGAAGCTGATGGAGCTTGCCTTCCAGAAACATCCCATTCGAAGATGGAGAATAGGAACTGAGACGCAAATCGCAGGTTTCAAAAAGAAAGAGGTGGAAAATCATTACCTGGGTTTCTACCGACCGGATAATATCATCCTCTCCATCGTAGGAGACATAAAAACTGAAGAAGTTTTAAAAGCGGTGAAGGATCATTACGGAGATTTCATAAAGGAAAGCACGGAAAAGAAACCCACTCCCAAAGAGCTTGAACAAAGAGAGTTCAAATACGCCCAATTGAAAGGGGACATCACCCAGACCTATCTTAAGATTGGATTTCATATTCCTGCAAAATTGGATCAGGATTTTTTTGCTTTGGATGTATTGTCGCACATCTTGGGACACGGGCGAAGCTCTCGGCTCAGTCAGGTTTTAAAGGAAAAGGAGAAATTGGTTACCTCCATAAAATCTGAAGCTTTCGGTCTGAAAGACATTGGTGTCTTGACCATCGAAGCCGAGCTTGAAGCCAAAGACCTTTTACCCGCAGAGGCCCAGATTTTCAGAGAGATTGAAAGGTTGAAGATTTCGGACGTTTCTGAGTTGGAGCTGACCAAAGCTAAAAATGTGATGAAATTTTCATATCTTTCCTCCACCGAGACCGCCATGGGGTATGCAGAGAATTTGGCTTTTTTCGAGTCGTATGGTGACTTTCGCTTAGCGGATGAGTATCTGGAAAATGTGGAGAAGGTGACCAAAGCGGATATAGAAAGAGTCGCTTCTTTATATCTGACTTTGGAGGGTGCCAGCCTATTGGAATATAGACCTAACCGGGACTTCGATGAGAAAATAACTGCAACCATGATAAAAGATTCGATCAAAGAAAGTCTAAAGGAAGAAATGGGGGAGGTGGGGGGTGAAAAACTGGCATTGGTTAAATCGGACGAAGAAAGAGTTGATATTTCATCAACTGAATTTGTGTCTGATAAAAGATCCGCTTATGGCGGAAAAGAAGCAAAGGGAGAAAAACTTGCTTATGGTCCAACTTTGATTACCAGGGAAAATCACTCTTTGCCATTGGTCTCTTTGGGAATCTATTTTAAAGGAGGGCGGATATATGAATCTCTTGGTAATTGTGGAATAACCCAGCTTACCCTAAGAACCAGTTTGAAAGGGACCGAAAGCAAGAGTGCTTTTGAGATCTCCAATCTTATGGAGATGTTGGGAGCATCTATTGATCTGGAGGTGAATGCGGACTACTTTGGCTACCAGGTAAAGCTTTTATCCCAAAACCTAACAAATGGCTTGGGCATTATTTTGGATGTAGTCAAAAACCCGGTCTTTGAGCAAGCGGAGTTGGAAAAGGAAAAAAATATTCTTTTGGCGGAGATTAAGAAAAATAAAGACAGTATGGCAGACTATCCTATTGATCTTTTTTATCAAGCGATCTTTCCTCATCACCCCTATGGCTTGAACAGCCTGGGCGAGTCTAAAGCTTTGAATAGCTTAAATAGGGGAGAGGTGGTGGATTGGTATAATAGATTTTTTGGTGCAAACAATATTTTAATCGTAGCAGTAGGTGATTTTGATTCGGAGAAGTTAAAAGAAGAGCTGAATAAAAATTTGCGTGGTTTTAAAAAGGTTGAGATTCCACCTTCTGAGATAATTGAGGTTAAAAGTAAACAAGGGGGAAAAATAATGGTCGAAGATCGAGCCAAGTCTCAGACTGCGCAGGCTTTGGGCTTTGTTACCTGTTCATATCAAGACGGCGATCTTTACCCGCTCAAAGCGCTTCAAGCAATTGCTTCCGGAGGAGGGGGCAGATTTTTCAATGAGCTTAGGGAGAAAAGAAGTTTGGCATATACCGTGTATGGTAATAATGATTCCTGGGGCGATGCCGGGGTCTTTTATGCTTATATCGCCACTTCTCCTGAAAAAGAAGAGGAGTCCAAACAAGGGCTTTTGAATGAATTTTCTAAATTCAAGACCGCTTTGGTGGAAGATATTGAGCTTGAGACCGCCAAAAGATACATCACCGGAATATATCAGATACTTTTGGAAACTAATTCCGCTTTGGTCAAGCAATACGCCAAAGCCCAGCTTTTGGGGAGAGGAATAGAGGAAGTAGAAGAATATCCCCAAAAAATAAATCAGGTGACAAAAGAGCAAATAAGAGACGTAGCTAAAAAGTATTTCAATGCAGAAAGTCTGGCGGTAGGAGTAGTCAGGGGCAAGCCGTAAATCAGTTTAGAAAAATAAACATACTAAAATGAAAGGATTTAGAAGGACAATCGGATTAACAATACTTTTGATCGGGTGTTTGTCAGTTCGAGCTTATTCATTAACTAACAAACCACAAAGCTACGTTTTCAGAAATAGCTGGACAAATAGACTGCCAAATGGTAATTCTGTTTTTTTGTTTTTTGAACAGCGGAATGATTCTAATAAAGTAAGTAGCTCAGATTCAAGAAAGTTAAAGAGTCCCTGGATGGCTTTTGGGATTGCTTTGGTTCCTGGCGCAATTATTCACGGAGCAGGTCATTTTTATGCAGGCAAGATTGGCACTGGATTTGTTCTATTAGGCAGCGAATTGGTCGGCACTGGTCTTATCGCCGTTGGTCTGGTAGGCGGCATAGAAACAATAACCGGAAAACCCCGCGAGGGATGGGTAATCGAATTAGAAGCTGGACTTGTTTTATTCGTAGGTTCATGGATTTATGACATAATAGGAAGCCCCATAGTTGTTATGAAGTCAAACAAAGATCTGCTTCAGAGAAAGCCTAGTGGACTGAAAATTCAGATAAAAGATGGAAACGTGAAATTGGTCACCATATGGAGCTTTTAAATATGAGACTTCTAACATGTTTTGTCATGGTTCCTTGTTTTATCTGTTTGACAAATCCTTAAGTGAAATATAAATTGGGCATATAGCTCTTCGGAAGTATCTGACTTACTGAAATATCTAATTATTTGCAGGGAAACATTAAACTGGGAAAAAGAATGGTATAGAAAATGCACGAAGGAAAGAAAAAAGAAAATAAAAAAAATAACAAAAGCCTGCCCACTGGTTTCATCTACCATCCGGATTACCTGAAGCATAACTCTGGCCTGAATCATCCTGAAAACGAAGAGAGGCTTTTAAGTCTGGTAGAATATTTAGAGAATAAGGGTCTTTTATCGGAATTAAAGAGGGTGGAACCTTACGTTCCTTCTGTAGAATGGCTGGAGATGGTGCACGATCCTCATTATATCAGGATGGTGGAGAAGATCTGTCAAAAGGGGAGAGCTATGTTGGATCCGGATACGTCAGTGGGTCCGGAATCTTATCGCATAGCCTTATTAGCCATAGGAGGCCTGATGGCGGCGGTGGATGCGGTGATGGGCAAAAAAATAAAAAATGCCTTCTGCGCGGTAAGACCTCCGGGACATCATGCAGAAAAAGATAGAGCCATGGGCTTTTGCATATTCAATAACGTGGCAGTGGCTTGTAAGTATGCGCAGAAAAAATATGGAATCCAAAAAGTTTTGATCATAGATTGGGACGTGCATCACGGAAACGGAACGCAGAACGCCTTTTGGACCGACCCTTCCGTCCTTTATTTCAGCATCCATCAATTCCCTTTCTATCCCGGCACCGGCAGCGAAAATGAGATCGGTGAAGGTGAGGGGGAGGGGTTCACCTTCAATCTGCCCATGTTTGCCGGAAGCGGCGACGTGGAGTATATCGAAGCTTTCGAGAGCATCCTTTACCCTTTAGCTTCCAAATTCTCTCCAGACTTCATCTTCATCTCCGCAGGTTTTGATGCCCATCAGGATGACCCTTTAGCGGAAATCAATCTCTCCGAAGCAGGATATAAGAGGATGACCGAGGTGGCAACCAGACTGGCGGCTGAGTGTTGCGACAACCGATTGGTCTCGGTCTTGGAGGGAGGCTATAATTTTAAATCCTTGGCTTCTTCAGTGGAAGAACATCTTTTGGTCTTAATGAACTCAAAAACAAGAGAAGAGATAAAAAGAAGCTAAACAAATTCATTTATTTCTGATGTGAAGCTGTTCCCTCTCCCCTGTGAGGGTGTGTCAGAATTTCGGTTTTTGTAGCCGCAGACTTTAGTCTGCGAAATCGAGCTGTTGAATTCCAATGACTTACGCAATCTAAAGATTGCGGCTACAACCTCAAAACACAATTATGACACAGTCTCTGTGGGGAGAGGGCAAGGTTGAAAATCCCGCCAGAGGCGGGGGTGAGGGGTTATCAAGGAAACTAAAAGGGATTTGAAATAGCATGAAATTTGCCCGCTTCCTTTACCATGGAGAATCTTTTTATGGAATAGTGGATAAAAAGATTCATCCTATTACCGGAGATGTCTTTGGTGAGTTTCAAATTAGGTCGGAGGGTTTCAAGTCAGAAGAGGTAAAACTTTTGCCTCCATGCCAGCCATCCAAAATAATTTTGGTGGGACTGAATTATTTGGATCATGTTAAAGAAAGCCAGTCCTCTAACATAGTTCCGGAGGAACCGGTTCTTTTTATGAAGCCTTCAACTTCCGTTATTGGACCAGATGAGACTATCTTCTATCCTGATGGTGTGGAGAGGCTGGATTTTGAGGCAGAGTTAGCAGTGGTGATCAAAGATAGATGCAAAAATCTCACGCCCTCTTCGGTTCCAGACCATATCTTGGGATTTACTTGTTTAAACGATGTCACTGCACGGAATCTTCAGAAGAAGGACGTGCAATGGACCAGAGCTAAATCTTTTGATAGCTTCTGTCCTTTGGGACCTTTTATAGTTGACAAGATAGATGTGTCCAATTTAAAAATCCAATCTTACTTGAACGGCAAGTTGTGCCAATCCTCCAATACCAACCGGATGATATTCAGCGTGGAAAAAATTGTCAGCTTCGTATCTTGGGTAATGACTCTACTTCCCGGCGACGTGATCTCCACTGGAACTCCTGCCGGAGTGGGACCTATGCAGGCAGGCGACACGGTTGAGATATTCATAAAAAATATTGGGACTCTGAGAAATTACGTGAAGAAAGCCTGATTCACTACAAACACATCCATGAACTGTCTTTGCGAGGAGCGGAGCGACGAAGCAATCCTTTGAGATAGATACGATGCTGTCCCCTCTTCCCTTGCGGGAGATTGAGCAGAGTGAAATCCGTAGGAGGGTTACGGAGAGGGGACTATGTTGACCACAAATAATTGCATTCCTATTAGTACACCCCCAAAATTACAGAACTTCTGTTATAAGGTCATTTTGATTCTTTCCCTTTTGTTCTTTCCATCATTTTCCATTTCCTTCGCTTTCGAAGAACACGCCCCTCAAATTGCTTCTTACAACATAGAAGTTAAATTGGACAAGGAGAATAAAAAACTCCTGGGCAAGGAGATTATAACTTTCATAAATACTTCTAAAAAAAGTGTGGACACTCTTTTTCTTCATCTTTATCCCAATGCCTTCCAAAGTGACACCACCACCTTCATGAAAGAAAGTCTCTTCCCTGACAGAATTAAGAAGAAGGAAGAATATAGGGGTTATATGGAAATCAAGAAAATCAACGTAAGTTCAGGAGATGATTTAACCGAAGAAAAGATCATAGATGAGACCATAATGAAGTTACCTCTTCCCAAGCTCTTACCTTCGAAGGATACAATCAGATTGGAAGTTGAGTTTGCGGTGAAACTCCCTCAAATCCTTTTTCGCATGGGTTATTCGGGAAAAAATTTTGTGATGGGGCAGTGGTTTCCCAAGATGGCAGTTTTGGAGGAAGATAGTCGCTGGAATGCCCATCAATACCATTTCGATTCCGAATTCTTTGCAGATTTTGGAACCTATGATGTTTCCATTACGCTTCCTTTGGAATATGTAGTGGGTGCCACCGGATATTTGCAGGAAGAAAAAATAAATCAGGATTCCACAAAGACTTTAGTTTATCATGCGGAGGATGTGCACGATTTTGTGTGGGTGGCAGATCCGGATTATCTTGTCTCCAAAAGAATGGTGGACGGAATAGAATTGGAGTTTTTCTACAAACCCCGGCACAAGAAAAAAGTGGAAAGGATCATGGATGCGGCTGAGTTCGCCTTGAAGTATTACAGTTCCGCTTTTGGAAATTATCATTACAAGAAATTTGTGATAGCGGACGCTGAAATGGGCATAGGAGGCGGAGCCATGGAATATCCCATGTTTATTACCATTTCACCGTCTGAATTGCCCACAGATAAAATAAAATTAGATGAATTGATCCTGTTTCATGAGATCGCTCATCAATGGTGGTATGGAATGATAGCTTCCAACGAATTTGAGGAAGCCTGGCTGGATGAAGGATTTTCAGTCTATTCAGAAAGAAAAGCCTTAGAGGAAAAATTTGGCAAAACCGCTAATCTGGTGAATCTTTTGGGGATAAAGATTGGAGATAAAGATTTGGCTAAGGTCGGGTATCTGTTGGATCCGCAAAGCGACATACCCGTCAAAAATTCGTGGGAATTTCAGGACTTATTGAGCTATCAAGCGAATGTTTATTATAAAGCCTCACTTCTTCTTCAGACTTTGGAAAATCATTTGGGCAAAGAAAAGATGCAAGAACTTTTGAAAAAGTATTTTCAAACATACAAATTTAAACATCCTAAAACAGAGGATTTTATCCAGCTTGCCAATGAGATTAGCGAAGAAGACCTAAATCCATTTTTTTCTCAATTCCTTTTTGGAACCGGGGTTTGCAATTATCAGGTAGCGAGTATGAAAAGCACACCTTTAAGAAAAGAAGATAATCTGCAAATCTACAAAGCCGAAGTTCTGCTGAAAAGATTAGGAGAGGTAAAAATCCCGGTGGAGGTTTTAATTGAGATGGAGAATGGAGAAAAGATAGAGAAAATTTGGGACGGGCAAGAGAGATGGTACAAAATAGAGTTGGAAACCAAATCCAAGATAAAATCAGCCATAATTGATCCGGAAAACAAAATAGTTTTAGACCTGGATGTGAACAATAACAGCTTGACCACGAAGTCGCAGGATTCGGTGATTTTTAAACTTTGCAGTCAATATCTTTTCTGGATGGAAACTTTTATTCAATGGATAACGGCATTCTAAAAACCGAGATCTATGGAGATTTATAATCCCCCTAAATCCCCCTTTTATAAAGGGGGATTAAAAACCATACTTCGCTGAAAAAAATAGCCATGTTTATCCTTAAGTTTTAAGTTAGTTCGGGAATTGGATTTCCCGAACCAATTCCGTGCGGGAATTCCAATTCCCGCACGAACAAGATGGTTTTTCAACACAAAATTATTATGCTTATTTTCAGTTCATTTCTCATAGGAATGAAAAACGTCTGGTCAAATAAGTTTTTGATCGGAATAATGTTTCTTTTTAAACTTTTTTTCTCCGTGATCCTGCTTGCACCCCTTTACCTTATGTTCTCTGCAAGTTTTGGCGCTAATGTGAAGGCTTCGGATTTACTGCAGGGTTTCGATTTTTCTTTACTTATCGATTTTATCTATCATTGGAAACGCACACTATCCATCTATTTTCTCATGTTTTTTTTAGTTTCTTTTTTAGCCGTCATGGTTTTTATCTTTTTTTCCGGTGGATTCTGGGGAGTTTTGAGAGACCAAGCCAAGAAAAAAGAAGGGAATCCGAAGGATGCTTCGCATTTGAGGGGCGAAAGATTTTTCGGCTATTGCGCAAAATATTTTTGGGGAATGTTTAAAATAACATTGCTTTTGCTCGCCTTTTACTTGATTGCCATTTTTTTGTTTTTATTCTTCCTGACCATTTTCAATTCGGTGGCTGGAAAGGGAAGCTCTCTTGAGCTTACATCTTGGCGGGTTATAGTAAAGATTTCAATTCTTGCCTTTTTATTCCTCTTAGTTAACATGATTGGAGATTACCTGCGGATATTTTATATTGAAAATTTTGAAGAACGATTTTTGGTGTCGGTGAGGAGAGCATTTAGATTTTTATTGACAAATTTTTTCAAGACTTTAAGTTTGTATTATCTTTTGAGCTTCGTTTTGGTCTTGGCGATTTTGTTGTATGTTGGTACGGATAAAGTCATGGAAGGGATACCAAAAACAAGCTTTTCCATTTTGCTGGTCTTTTTGGTCCAGCAGATTTCAAGCCTTTTCAGAGCTTTTTGGAGATTGATCTATTATTCTTCGCAGTTAGCACTATTTAATAAGCTCACTATTGAAGAATCTCAAGATTCTAAAGCTCTACATGCGTAGACAAGCCTTTATGGCTTGCCAGAAGGATTTTTAGATAGCCAAGCCGTGAAGGCTTGGCTACGCGTCAACACAGAAAAAATAAAAAGTTTAGTCCCCGAAGGAGAAAGGAGAAAAAATGGCTGACAAAAATGAAGTTACCATTAAATGGTTAGGGCATAGTTGTTTTCTGATTTCGCTGGACGACAAATTGAGGATAGTCACCGATCCGTTTGACGAAAGCGTGGGTTATCCCAAGCCTGATGTTTCCGCAGATATATGCTTGGTCTCGCATGATCACTTTGATCATAACTGCGTGTCTGTGGTCAAGGGAAAACCTGAAGTGGTGAAAGGGGGTGGAGAGAAAAAGGCAAAGGGGGTCAATTTTAAAGGAGTGGACGCATTTCATGACGAAAAAAAAGGAAGCCTTAGGGGAAAAAATACTGTTTTCTCGTGGGAGTTGGGTGGAATTAAATTTGCCCATGTAGGAGATTTAGGAACCGAGCTTTCAGGGGATCAGATAAAACAGATGGGAGCAGTGGACGTTCTTTTCATTCCTACGGGTGGATATTACACCATAGATGCGAAGACCGCAGACAAAGTGGTCTCCAGCCTGAATCCTAAGGTGGTCATTCCCATGCATTATAAGACCTCGGTTATGGGATCAAGCTTCCCTATCGCAGGAGTAGATGAATTTCTAAGGGGGAAAGAAAATGTGGTAAAAGTCGGTAAGAATTCCATCACCTTCAAAAAGGAGACCCTGCCTCAGAAGACCACCATCTATGTGTTGGAATATAAATAAGGTGTTAGGTAAAAGGTCTAAGTCGTAGGTCGGGTTGCGAAGCTACCCGACATCATAAAACTAAGATTTAATCAGGAGTTCCCATGCCCTTGAAATTAGAAAATATGAACTGGATGGAGTTTAAAGAATTGGTGCCAGCTAAGATCGATACCGTGATCCTTCCTGTTGGAACCATTGAAGCTCATGGAGTAACTAATTTGGGCACCGACGTTACCATCCCGGTCTTCATTGCCGAAAAGATTGCAGACGATCTAAATGCCATTATTGCTCCACCCATCTATTACGGAATAACCAGAACCTTGTATTCTTATCCCGGTTCTCTTACCGTAAGTTCGCCGATTTTTGAAAGCTATTTGACCGAAATAATGCTTTCTTTGGCAGACAAAGGTTTCACAAGGCTTGTGGTGATGAATGGTCATGGAGGTCATATAGACGAGTTAAAAAATGCGGCGATGAAAGTTCACCGGGAGAAAAAGATAAAGGTGGCGGTGATTCACTGGTGGATTTTGTGTGAAGAGCTGACCAAAAAGTTCTTCGGTGAAGCCGGAGGACATGCCGGTTTGGATGAAAATGCCGCAATTTTGGCTATCAATAAAGACCTGGTTAAAAAGAGAAGATACAAAAGGGACTTAGTTTATCTTCAAAAGAGCGGAGTTTATTCTCTTCCTGGACCCGGTTCGATTATAATCTACAAAGAAGGTGAAGGTTATCCAGATTTCGATGAGAAAAAAGCGATAAGCTACATGGATAAGGTAGTCAAGAAGGTAAAAGATGATATTTTGGAAATTTTCCAAAAATGGGGAAGGTTGGAGTAGCGAGATGCGTATGCATTCATACGAACTTGTCTTGCGTCAATCGTCGTAGCGCCCGATCATTGTGTCGGGCGTAGCTCATTTTCGGAGACCGACAAAGAAAATATTCAAAAAGAGGTGCAGATGAACGTTTTTGAAGCAATCAAAACCAGAAGAAGCATTCGAAGTTTCGATGACAGACCAATTGAAGAGGAAAAGCTTTTAAGGATTCTGGAAGCAGGAAGACTTGCTCCCTCTGCTAAAAATCGGCAGGAGTGGAGATACGTGGTGGTGAAGGATAAGGAATTGAAGAAAAAATTGGCGGTAGCGGCAAATAACCAATATTTCATGGCTGAAGCTCCGGTGATAATCGTAGGATGCGCCACCTTGGTCAACTATGTTCTCTCCTGCGGTCAGCCTGCTTATACCATCGATGTATCTATTTCCATGGATCATATGACCCTCCAGGCGGTAGAAGAAGGATTGGGAACTTGCTGGATTGGAGCTTTTAAAGAGGATGAGGTGAAAAGAATTTTAAATATCCCAGAGGATATAAGGGTGGTCGAGCTTATGCCCTTAGGTTATCCCAAATTCCATCCCGAACCTAAGCCCAGAAAAAGATTGGATGAAATAGTCTTTTACGACCGCTGGCAATAGTGTGGTTTGAAAAAACTTTTGCGAAACCGAAGTCAGATAGTAAAGAATTAATACAAGGATCCTTTTTAGTTGGTGCGGGAATTGGATTTCCCGCATCATATGACATTCTGGAATTCCAATTCCCGAATGAAAAAAATTCATCGTATTAATCATATGGTGGACAGATAAACAAGCAACTCCCGAATGTTTGAAAAAGCCACGTAAGCCGGATTCTATACGCACCGGAGACGGGGAGGAAGTGGCGGAGTATCCATTTCTATGAAAAAAAAGAAGAAAAAAAAGAGGGCTATAACGAGTGCTCTTATAATAGTCATAATCTTTACGGCTTTCGTAACCGCCGTAGTCACGGTAATTACCACTGGTTTGATGTCTTCGGCTTATAGATACGCGAGAGACCACCTTTGGCCCCCAAAGCTGGAGCTTTCATTGACCAAATGTATCATATATCGAACAAACTATCACGACTTTCCGTTTTGTGAAATAGATATCGTCATAAACAATCCTTCGGGCGAGTCGTTGACAGCGGAACTAAAAGAAATGAGACTTTTCTGGGACAGTATTGTACATCAGTTTGCGGCAGGTCAGGAGATCATTAAGGTTGGACCAAAAGACTCTTTCGTAAAACACGTAGAGTTTCAAGATAAAGTATTGGACCTGGCTTTGAAGATCCCTCAAGATTCAACTACAGCTATGATCAAGTTGATCTATGAGTACGTAGGAAGGAATTCGAGAGACAGCTTAACCCTTACTGACGATGATGTTATTAAGTGTACATACTGGCAATACCCTGTCTTCGACTCCGAGGCAGAAGCAGTTGCCATGGGAGCAACAGTTCTCGGTATTGGGGGGCCAGTTTATTTCTCTGATACGGTAACTGGCGAACAAGGCAGAATACGTCTAGATCTAAAGGTCTTCACGAACCCAAATGGTCTATCAGATTTTGATATGAGCCAGTTTGTAGCACGGCTGTTTGCGAAGGACCCCTCTTTCGGGTACTATTTACCTGCGTTTCGCCGACGATACGGCGGCATATATCTCGGCTATCTGGCATCTGATGCCAATGATTTTGAGATAACACTTTTTGCTCGTGATCTATTTGGCAACATTGGAGATTACGATGAACATCATTTGCTCGGAACAACCTTCGAACAGGACTTCTCCAACGTCACGGAGTTCGTACACTATGCCTTCGATCCGGCTAAAGGGGACGAATCGTTCAGGTTGTACCAGGAGAACTGCAAGTACTTCATTCTGCTGGTATACGAAGAACCTCAAGGTATAGACTCACTAGCCGAGCGCTTAAAGGCAAAAGGATATAGAGTTGGCTGCGCCTCAGGCAGCCGGTTTGGTATGTTCCACGAGGCTTTGACACTTCTAACCCCGGTAGAAAAACAGACAAGGTTGGCAGAAGAATTCAACACCCACTTGGACAGCCTGAATTTTGTCATACACAACGACGGTTTTTTCGTGTTTTTTCTTGTAGTGCTTGATCTTAAAGGAACAGATAGGATTGTTACTGATGTTAAGCAAGTTACGGACAAGCCGCATTCCGTAGCACTTAGTTTTGACTGCCGCCCATTTAAATCTCGGCTCATACAGGCTCCGTTTTCGACCCCTGTTTTGGTATTCCTCAACTTTTCCAACAAGACTATGGATATGACAGTTGAGAGCGTAAGGGTAGAATATCGTTAACTACAGTAAGTATGTCGCCACCCAAGTGTTCGCGCCTCCTGTTAAACCTTTGATGATCGGCTTCATTCCAAGCCCTACCCCATCCCACAAAAGAACGCTTTGGGATACCAACTCGGGGCATCTCCGATTTTTGCAAAAAATAAGTTCTTCAACAAACCTACTTGCACAAAAATCCATTGCCTGCTAACAATATTTGTGCATCCGTTTCAAAACATTTGTAATCTAAAACTTTATAGAACAGCACTTATCTTATTATTTTAAAGCCACTTACCCTGATTTTAAATGGCTTTTTTGTTATGGCATGTTGGTTGCTGTTAATGTAATCTGAAAGGTTCAAATTTGGTTGGAGTTTTGAGTAGTTTATCTTGAGATGCTAACCTCAGGAATCGCGTAGCAGAGCCTTCATGGCTCTGCAGACTAAAAATGAGGAAGAAGTTATTTTGGCGGAAGCGGTGACTGTTGATCAATTTGAAGCATCCGACTTTGGAAAAAAGAAAAACAGTCAAAAGAAGAAATTTACTTTATGTGACTGAAAACTAAAAGCCACCTTTTACCTTCTCTTTTTATTTGACTAATTTTCGGAAATATGTTAGATTAGCCAAAAATAAAGAAGGACCACTCAAAAGACGAGAGGAGGGAGAGATGGTTAAAAAAAGAAGTAAATTGGCAGAATCCCTGTATAGGATGGTGCTGATCTTTTTGGTCACCAGCTCACTTGTAGTGAGCGTAGCGAATCCATCGGTTTTTGCTCAAGAAAAAGAAAAGGTGAAGGTGATGCCAGTGTCAGAGTTTTCAACCATACAGCCACGTAAACTGATCGACATCCCTACCGCCGGTCTTCTGCCCAGAGGAAGCTTCGATTTCGACATAAGGATTTATGGAAACGGCGGGGTGGTGACCACCATCGACGTGGGTTTAATGCGAAGATTTATGATCGGGGTCTCCTTCGGAGGAGAAAATGTCATCGGAGAAGGGGATGCCAACTGGAATCCGAGGATAGAGTTTTTAGCCAAATATAGGCTGATCAACGAGAGTTATGCTTTTCCCGCATTTGCGTTAGGGTATGATTCCCAAGGGAGCGGAGCCTTTGATGATAGCTTGGATAGATACGTGTATAAATCGAAAGGTTTCTATGCGGTGATGAGCAAAAGTTATATGGCCGCAGAAATCCCGGTTGGTTTCCACTTCGGCGCAAATTATAGCCTGGAAAATGCCGATAAAGACAAAGATGTATCCGTATTCTTTGGGGCGGATGCGCAAGTTTCAGAAAATTTGGGTTTCTTAGCAGAATATGACTTAGCTACAAACGATGATGGATTTAAGGAGAAATACGGGCAGGGCTATGGCTATCTGAATGCGGGAATACAATGGATCTTTTTGAACAGATTACAGCTTGAGTTCCATTTCAGGAATATCCTGCTCAACCGAAAGGATATCTCCACCTGGGGAAGGGAGTTCAGGATCGTCTATTTTGAGATGTTTTAAAAAGTAGCGTCCGACATTTCTGCACGAATTCTGTGTCTTGAGATCGGACGAAAAAATCTGTATTAAGCAATATTTTGGGTGAATTCAGCGTAGATACTTTAGAATAGTACGAAAGATTCGAAGCTTTCTCTTTCGTTGGTGTAATTTTTTTTATCGAGCAAAATTGAATTTACTCAAAAAAACTGCTTGGGTAGTGAAAACAAAAATGATTCTTGACCACAAGTTTTTGGAAAAAACCGTGTCATAAAAATAGATGGAGGGTTAAAAAGAAAGGAAGATAATGACTCCGATTAAATAGTCACCCTCTGTCGAGGAGATGCTGAAGATGAAAAATAGATTTATATGGCTGGGTATTTTGCTCATTATGGTGGGGGTATTTGCGGTGGGTTGTTACACCGTGCTGATGCATCCACTGGTGCAGGGGGAAGAAGAGGCAACGGTAGAACATACCGGCGAGTATTATCGTGAGCACTGCACCGACTGCCATGGGGATTACCATAACTACCCATATGGGTACTATTATGGGTATTATCCGGACTACTACTGGAGCTCCCCTCGCTGGGGACACTATTACGCTTATCCCTGGTGGTGGGATAGATATTGGTGGGATTCTGACAACAATGTAGAGTCTGTTCCTAAAAGCGACGAGAAAGCGGAAAGAAGGAGAGGTTTGGAGCCTCCTTATGTTCCACAGAGCGGAACTCCAGCACCCTTCATCAGTATACCCCCTCAAACAAATGAAGGACAACCGCTCCAGATAGGAAATGAGGGAAATTCCACAACCACTACGGAGCAAAAAAAAGAGGAAAAACCCAAAGACACGAAAGCCCCAAAGCGGAGAAAAGAATAAACAGAGCCTAACCAACATCAGTTTAATCCGTTGACCCACTTGAGGTGATCTATATGATTAAAAGATTGGTTTCGATAATTGCAGTTGTCTTTTCACTCCTACTATTATCTTTCTCTATTGCTAACTCACAGGACTTGGGCGTAGTAGATGAAGCCACTGCCGGGAATTTCTTTGGAGTGGGAGCAAGAGCCATGGGAATGGGGGGAGCGTATATTGCGGTCGCTAATGATGCTACCGCTTTAGTCTATAACCCGGCTGGATTGGCTCAGGTAAAAAGAATCGAGTTTTCTGGTGGGCTGACTCATCAGAGGCTAAGAAACAAGACCGGTGACTTGACTTTCGTAGGCATTCAATCCCCAGGAATCAATTTTAATGATGGTCGACTTCAGTCCAACACTCGTCTTTCCTCAGCCAATATAGTCTTGCCGGTTCCCACTTATCGGGGAAGTCTGGTCTTCGCTTTCGGGGTAAATCGGATAAAAAGCTTTGACAAAACCATGGAATTCAGTTTTCCCGCGGACGGGTCCAGTGGAATTGAATCAGAATCTGGTGGTCTTTACATGTGGTCTTTTGGAGGGGCGGTGGACATTTCTCCCAATGTCTCAGTTGGCGGGGCGTTCAATTTCTTCAGTGGAACGGATAATTATTCTTGGTTATACGAAGGATCGTATAGTAGTGATACCCTCTCCTTTAAATATAAATATGATGATACTATAAAGGATCGGTATACTGGCTTCAATTTAAAGTTGGGGGTAAGAGTTCAACCCAGCAAGTTCTTGATTGTAGGGGGAACTATAGAGTCTCCTGTCACCTATACCATTAATGAGGATTGGACCCAAACGACCGATGAAGATGGGGATAGCTATTACGATTCTGGTAGCCCGCAATACAAAATCTCGCTACCCTTCTCGTTAGGAATCGGAGTTGCCTTGAATTTCAACAATCTCATCTTAGCCGGCGATATAAATTACGCGGATTGGACTCAGATGGAGTATAAAAGATTAGCGGATATGGCAGAGGCTAATCGAATGATCCAAGACAGCTATACCGATGCTTTAAGATGGCACCTGGGAGCAGAATATCTTTTTCCCAGAATCGGAACCACATTAAGAGTGGGGTATTATCAGAATCCACTCCCTTATAAGTCCATTTGGATAAAGAAAGATCGAAATTATTTCACTGCCGGGGTGGGATTCTTAATAGATCAGGTGATGACTTTGGATTTAGCCTGGGTTCATGGGAGTTGGGAGACGAATGATTTTAATATCAACCTGGCTGAAAAATACAGCACCAATCAGATCTTTTTGACCACGGCATATCATTTTTAACTTCAATCGCTTACACAAAAATTCCTCAGTGTTTTTGGAGTGCGAAAGCTTGCTTTCGCGATTTTCTGAACTCTTACGACGTAACTGCTTATTTGAAGAAAACCGCACTCCGATTCAAGGCTTTCACTAACCTCACAAGCTTGACACTCCAGGTCTATTTCAGTAGTTGATCCTTCAGAAATCTGACAATCATTGGTTGACAAACCTTTTTTATTTCAAGTTGGTTCGGGAATTGGATTTCCCGAACCATTCTTTATGCGGGAATTCCAATTCCCGCATGAACAGAGACAATCGTCAGTTGACAAAGCTTCTTTATTTGTTTTATTTAAATAAGAAAGAGTCAGAGTATTTTCTCACAGGTGCTTTCTTAAGGTATGATCGAACTTCTGAAACTGAGCTTAGTCCTTTTCCTTTTGATCCTTTTGATCAAGAAGAAAGTCCCCGTGGGGATTTCTCTTTTTGGCGGGGGTATTTTAGTCGGATTTCTTTTTGGTCTGCCCATCTCTCTAATCTTAAAACAATCTCTCTCTGCGGCTGTGGATGGGGAAACCTTGCATCTTCTAAGTTTGGTGATTTTAATCGTGTTCTTCGGCAATTTACTTGGGTTGATCGAAAATTTGAGGGATTTGACAAAAGCTTTGGAAAATTTAGTAAAGAATACGAAAGTGGTATTAATGATGCTTCCCGCAGTAATCGGGCTTTTGCCCATGCCGGGTGGAGCGCTCTTATCTGCTCCTATGGTGGAAGAAGTTGGGGCAAGAAAGAGTCTTTCCCCGGAGATCAAAACTACCATGAATTACTGGTTCCGGCATGTATGGGAATATTGTTTTCCTTTGTATCCCGGAATAGTCCTTTCAGCCGCGCTTTTGCAAGTGCATTTGTGGAGGATCGTGGCGGTGCAGATCGTTTTAAGCCTGGCTATGGTTATTTTAGGTCTGGCCTTCTGTACCACAAAAGTCAAACTGTCGGGTAGCGACTCTGGTTTTGAAAATGATGTGAAAACCCCTTTTCTGCTTTTAGTCAAAAGCATCTGGCCGGTCGTCTTGGTGGTGGTGTTGAATCTTTTTTTCCAGGTTGACCTGGTGATTGGACTCGGTTTTACGATAGTTTTTTTGATCTTCTTGAAAAGAGTGAGATCAAAAGATATTCTAAGGCTCTTAAGAGAGACTGTAACTTTCGACGTGGTGGTCTTGATTTTCGGAATAATGATTTTCAAAAATCTTCTCGAAGCTTCCGGGGCGGTCAAAGTTATGCCGGAGCAAATGATGCTTTTGGGCATTCCCAAAGCGGCCGTTGCTGGAATTATCCCCTTGACCGTGGGGTTGTTGACCGGGGTAACCGCGGCTTTCGTAGGAGTAAGCTATCCCATACTCTTGCCGTTTTTAATACCCCACCAGGTGGATTGGGGTCTGGTGATGCTGGTCTATGCTTGTGGACTTATGGGGGTTATGCTTTCGCCAGTCCACTTCTGCCTGATCTTAACCAAAGACTATTTCAAGGCTGATCTTTTAAAAGTATATAAAATGATACTTCCCCCGGCGCTTCTTTTGATTTTGTTTGCATTTTTTCTTGTCATTTTAGGATACCCTTGGGCATTGATTTAAAAGCTTTGTATCAAAAATTTTCAAAAATTACCTCGTAGCTTAGTAAATGAATCTCTAACAAGAAACCATTACATTTCATTTGCAACAATGCCAAGTCTCAAGTCAGCATGAGCATTTAGTTTTCAAATCTTGGAACTTTTAAGAGCTTGGATTGTATATCTTTTTGAAAAGGGAAGAAGATGGCGCCTGATCACCAGCTTGAATCAACACAAAATGGGCCGGTCTCCGACAAGGAGCTGATAGAGAAGGTGAAGTGTGGTGATACCTTTGCCTTCAATATCTTGGTGGATCGGTATAAGATAAGACTTTTTAATCTGGTTTATCGTATGCTTCAAAACAGAGAAGAAGCCGAGGACATCCTTCAGGAGACCTTTTTGAGAGTTTACAAAGAAAGGGAAAGCTATGATCCGACATACTCTTTTTCCACCTGGATTTATACTATAACTTTAAACCTTTGTAGAAATGAATTGAAAAGAAGAAAAAAATTTAAGTTTTTTAGCCTTGATTTGATTAAGAATAACCGGGAATATGCGACCCCACAGACAAAGAACAATGACTGTATAAGCTCGGCACTGGAGAAAGCCATCCATTCCCTGCCGGTCAAATATCGCACCGCGTTTTTGTTAAGAGATGTCGATCAGCTCTCTTATGAGGAGGTTTCAAAATCCATGGGGATACCTTTGGGAACTGTGAAGTCGAGAGTAAACCGAGCACGGCTTTTGTTGAGAGACAAACTGGAACCCAAAATGAAGGAATATTATGAACTGTCGAAAAGCTCGCCTCTTTCTATTCAGTTACTTTAAGAATGAGCTCTCGGAAAAGGAAGAAGCAGAGATAAAGCTTCATCTGGAGGGTTGTCCCGATTGTGCACGGGAATCTATTAAAGTGGAGAGAACATGTCTTCTGATTAAAGATGGTTTAGAGACTTTAACTCCCTCCCCCGATTTTAATCAGAAGCTTTTCTTTAAAATTCAAAAGCTCTCCCTGGAGAAAACTAAAGAAGTGAAAAGCCCTTCTAACTTCTCACTTCTAACTTCCCACTTCCCACTTAGGATCAGATGGGCTTTGGCTGGCTCTTTGGCGGTGATAATTTTGGCTTCGGTTCTTTTGTTTACTCATAAACCTACTCCGATCAAACCGGAGGCAATCTCAAAAGAGAGTAAAAAGACGGAGAGTTTCGAGTTAGTCAACAAGGAGGATAAAGAAGATTCTTTATATCAAGAAATGTTGAAAAGATTGGGCAAAAGGTCAAGGTTTAGAACTAAAACTTTTGTCTTAGATAATTTCAGACGGGTAGGGACAAGAGGAATAGACGGGATGGAAAAACCTGAGGATATGTATAAAAGTTTCATCATTGAAACGGCAGGTTATGGAGCGGAAGTGAGAAGAGCGGGAAACTATTACGTGCTTCCTGCAGTCTCGATCCAACAGACATCAGAGAAAGTGAATTATTGATACAGACGTATTAAATGAAATGTCATTGCGAGGAGTCCCGCCGTTGGCGGGACGACGAAGCAATCTTTTAAGATTAGCACGAGGTTGCCCCCTCTCCCCGCTGGGGAGAGGGATAGGGTGAGGGGGAAGTCAATTAGAAGATCACAAATCGAAGATGCAAGCATTTTTATTGCATTTATAATTAGTAAACAAAGGAGCTTCAAGTCTGAAGTTTATCAGCTTAAAAAATTTTAAACTTCTGACTTCTAACTTCTGACTTCAAACTTGCAAACTAACAGACTGATTTTAAAAAGGAGTGAGAAGATGAAAATAAAATGTCTGATTTTGGTGGTTGTGGTAACTTTTCTTTTCTTTCTTTGGGGCGGGACAGGATTGGCTTTTGCCCAACACAAAACATTATCCTCTCTGGAAGAGGACATTACCAATCTGGTGGAATCGATAAAACCATCCTTGGTGACCATCGAGACGGAAAGCCGCGCCGGGTCTCTGGAAAAAAGTTACATCCGCTCTTTGGAGAAAACAAAGCGTCCGGATATTTTGGCCACCTTTGTTGGATCCGGAATCATCTACACTGCGGATGGCTATATCCTGACTACTGCCAGCGTGGTAGGAGGAATGGAGATATTCAAAGTTACCTTGCCCAACGGAAAGTTTGTCAAGGGTAAGCTGGTAGGAACGGATGACCAGTCCAATGTGGCCGTGCTTAAGGTGGATGAAAAAGGTTTGACACCTGCCAGGTTAGGCAACTCAGATAAGGTTAGGGTGGGCTCATGGCTCACCGTGGTAGGGAATTCGTTTGGGCTTCCCAATGCGGTGGCTTTGGGACTGGTCAATGGCTTAAGGGAGGATGGTTTCATACAGATGAGTGCCAATGTCAGTCCCGGAAATAGCGGAGGACCAGTATTGGACACCTATGGTGACGTGATCGGGTTGGTCTCTGCCAAACTCTCCGAGCCGTCTTATATCAATGCGATAAGAATTTACGAGGACCAAACCGGCAGACAATCATTCACCATCCCGGCCCACGAAATAGAATTGCCTTCCTCTGGAGTAAGCCTGGCTCTGCCTATAAACAAAGTCAAGATCATAGCAGATGACATAATCAAACATGGAAGCGTAGAGAGAGGATATCTGGGAATCTATCCAGAGGACTTGGATGAAAAA
>Ga0315279_10001611_pt1 | contig 37031 bp, 6 predicted proteins | sample YL17G06_20_MG_FD_203694 | JGI IMG/M metagenome (GOLD analysis project Ga0315279, IMG submission 203694) | Sediment microbial communities from Yellowstone Lake, YNP, Wyoming, USA - YL17G06_20 | ecosystem: Environmental > Aquatic > Freshwater > Lake > Sediment | place: USA: Wyoming | collected...
TGCAAGGTTTTCGGAAAGCCAATAACAGTTTGCTCAGCTGGCAGTCAATATGTCTTAGAAAGGAATAGAAAATTGGAGGCTTTTGGAATCCCTGTTTATCCAACGCCAGAAAGAGCAATCAAAGCTTTGCATGTATTGTATGAGTATGGAAACATTTTGAAAGCAGAACATATTGAAAAGCCTGAAGAGAAGAAATCTACAAAGAAGAAAAAATAAATTTCAATTAAAATTACCACTGCTTGAAGTAACAAATCAATTTGCTGTATCATTTCTTAACAAATCATTATGAACAAAAAATACTTTGTATTAGCCGGCTTAATGACACTAGGCGTGCTAGCAGCAGCTGTTATATCTAGCTATGGAACAGTGACAGGTTATACAACAGTTGAGCAAGCAATAAAGCTAGACATAATGGGATCTTCAAATGATGTAAACTACACCTTAAATGCAAAGCAAGGTGAAGCAACATACTCACCTCAGATAAAGATAGACAATTCTGCGAATGCTTCTATAAATGTGAGCATAATGGCAGAAATTCTACCTGAAAGTGCTGGAAATGAAAGTGATGTAAATTTGTCTTTAGTGAATGAATTTAAGAACGAAACCTTGTCTAACCCAATATTAGTAACTACAACAGATTTCAGATTTTATTTAAAGCAAGAATTCAGTCAGGCAGCATCTATCGGCAATTATTCATTTAGTATAACAGTTGTTCCAGCTTAAACTTTGAAATCTTTATTTTTGTAAGCCTTGCAGAAACTTGAAAATGGACAGTTTTTTGAATCTTTAATGCATATAGGATTTATAGGCTTACATATTTCTTTCCCAAAACTAACAAATCCTAGATTAATGAGATACCACTTGTTTCTTGGAAATAGTCCCTCTAATTTTTCCTTAACTTTTTCAACATTAGCTTCTCTTTCGACTAATCCTATTCTTTTTGGAACTCTATTGCAATGGGTATCCACAGCTATTGAAGGTATGTTAAATCCATACATTAAGACTATGTCCGCTGTTTTGAAGCCTACTCCTGGCAGTTCTATTAATTCTTCTCTGGTATTAGGAACTTTTCCATTATATTTCTCAAGAATTATCTTTGTCATTTGCTTTATACTTTTAGCCTTTTGTTTATACGGTCCAGATATTCTTATTAGACTCTGTAATTTTTTCATAGGCAATTTTAGTATTTGCTTGGGTGTTCTAGCAACTTTGAAAAGATTATTGGCAGCTTTTTCTGAGCTCTCATCCCTTGTTCTTTGTGACAGAACCGTTTCTATGAGCAATTCGAATATCTCTTGATTTTTCATAACAGAATTGTTAATATACATTCCATATCTTCTTTCTAAAAGATTGAGAATATTTTTAATCTTATTCATAATAATTAATTAATCATTTCTTTTTAATAGATTAACACAGATAACAGTATGGCTTATCTATAAGGTTCAATTTAAATCTTTTACAGGCAAACTACTTTTATGTCAATCAAGAACCCTGTATGGTTGTTGTTTGTTATTGCCATATTGGCTATTTTGGGGTATTACAACTATGTATCTTGGGATTTGGTCATAGTATCTTTCGTAATCTATATCTTTAGCCTAGGTTTACACGTAGAATTTGAAGAAATAAGGACAATGGAAAGTTTGAAAAGCGTTTTAACTGCAAAACTTGAAAATGTAGAGAAATCTATCTCTAAAGCAGTCCAAAAAATCGATTCAGAGGAAAGAATAAGAGAAAGATTGATGAAAAAGAGAAGAGAAGTTATAGAATGGTTGAACAAGTTCTAATTAGTGTCGAATGAAATAAAGCTTTTTTCGACAGTTGATTTTAGATGTCAAAATTCCATCGTTTTCCATCTCTTTTAGATATTCGTTGCACCTTGTTCTCGACAGTTTAATCAGCCTACCTAACTCAGAAGATGTTAATTCTTTGTGTTTTTGTAGAATTAACTTTATTGCATCCCTTGTTTTTAGTGACATGGTCTGAGGTTTAATCTCAAAACCGTTTGTGGAGGCTACCTCTTCAAATGCCCTTATTTTTGTGTTTAATGTGTCGATTTTTCGGTTTACAGTTCTCAACTTTTCAAGTTCATATGCCATCTTAATGTAATTGATGTCCATTTCTCTTACATTTTCATTTAAAGGGTTTTTATCATTACGTTTAGATTTCAAAATAGTATCAAACATCAATATATTCTTGATTTTGGTTCATATAAATAATTATCTTCGACTCTTGAACTGTCGACTTCCGACATTATTTTTCGTTTTAAAGCTTATGTCCTTCGACAAAAGTTATTTCTATCAAGTCTAGACTGAATTTTAGTGTACAATATTGTACAAAAGTGTTTTGATGAGTGAAAGTAGCCCTAAAAATATAATTTTAGATATTTTAAGACAACATCCTGAAGGTTTAACTATATCTTCTTTAGCCGAGAAAAGCGGATTGCATAGACATACCTCCAGAAAGTACGTGAACGAACTTATCAGAACTGGAGATGTAATTCAGAGGTTTGTCGGGGCTGCTAAACTCTGTTATCCAAGCTGTGCTAGTAACAACGTTAATGAAAAGAAGAAGAGCTTTTTCAGTAGGTTCAACATAAAGTTGATATCTTCAGTTATTTTAGTAACTTTCCTTATCAGCGAGATTGCCATAAACGCATATGCCAATGAATCTTTCAATGAAACCTTCAACAAAAGCTCGAATACCAGCCCTATAACCTCTTCTTTTGTTTTTAATGATAATTTTCAACTTAATGATATTATAGAAACCGCGATTAAAAATGCTTCTGGAAGTGTCGAAAGAAACGACAGTTCAGTCCCTACTTATGAAACTCCAAATGATATTCATCCTGAATTTAGCGTGAATATGGAATATCCTCAGAAAATAACTAGAGGAGAAACTTTTACAGTTAAGATTTATGTCACTAATGTTGGTTCTGCAACTGCTAAAAACGTTGTAGTAAATCTTCAATTGCCTGAAGGATTTGAATTTACCTCTAGTAGCTCTAACTGTGATGTGTTGGATGCTACAAGTTCTTGCATTTCTGAGATTAGTGTTGCATCTACTGTTTCTGCAAATCTAGGAACGAACGATTTAAAAGTTGTGATAAACTATGAGTAACGTAAAATCAGGTCAGAGTCAGTTATTGATACCATTAATCGTAATTCTAACCTCTGCTCTAGTTTTTGCTACAAACACCTACATAAACGCTACTAATTCGACTCAGACAGGAGAGTTTTTAGTTACACAACAAGTTGAAGAGAGAAACTTCTCAATAGAGGTTTGGGCGAACACCTCCATCAGATTGGAATCTGACGAATTTTTCGTCAGAGTTGTTTTGGTCTTGGACAATGGAACCTTGCTTAAAGACCAACAGGTAGATTTTTACTTGAACGGTTCTTCTGTATACAACATCTTTACTAATTCCGAGGGAGTTGCAGAAATTCCTATACCTGACAACGGAATTGTAAGAGCTATTTTTAATGGCAATCCATCCTTGTTCTTCAACCCATCTCAAGGTGAAATCGAAGTAATAAATATTGCTAATGCAATAAACATAACAGAAATTTTCAAGCCTACGTTTGATATCATTTCAGATAAGAAAGTGAAGCTAGGATATTTAGAGATAACTGTATTTAACATTTCTGAAGACTCTTATAAAACACTTGATTTAGATGAAAATTATGAAAGAATAGAACAAAAATATTACAAAGTTTATATTAAAGTATTTAATAATTTTTCAAGGATTCCAGGAATCTATAGCTTGGAAGATAATGAAGTTATTAAGATTTTGTTAGAAGATAATTTGGGTAATTTTTATAAGCAAGATGAAGAAATCCCATTCTTTTTAAGTTCATTAAATTTATTTGGAAATTCTATGGAGATTTCACCATCAAGTGGTAGAGAAGGTTATTTGATTTTTTCTGAGACAGAAGGGACTCCTGAAAAATTAATAGTTCAAACAAAATCTGAGGCGAAAGCGGAGTTTGGAATAAGATGATAAAACAGAAAAAAGGTTTAAAAACTGAAAAGATTTTCTTAATCTTAGCTTTTGCCTTTTTGTTCTTGGTTATTTCTCCAAAAATGGTTAGTGCAGCTATAACTTATTCAGCAGGAGACCCAGGAACAATAACTGTAATAGGAGGCAATCAAACTGGGAACGTTACTTCTGCGACTCCAACTACATTATCTGATTCGAGTAAAGTTTGGACAGCAAACGCCTATGTTGGTAGAATTGCATTTATTTGGAATGGAACTGGTAAGGGGCAGTCTAGTAGAATAAACTCCAATACTGGTACTCAGCTTACAGTAGAAAAAAGTTGGAATACAACTCCCGACACTACAAGTAAATACTTAATAACTTATAATTTTGCGGATGTGTACGCAGCAGGTGTAGCAGGGGGTTGGTCATATGCATTTTTAAAGCTACCAGGTGATAAGCAATATTACTGTAATGCCACTCTGACAATTGGGAATAGCTCTGCTAACGGGTTTTCTGGATTGGCTGATGAATTGAAGCAGTTTGTTATGAGAAATAACGCTTTGTTGAACATAAATGGAAATGCAGGAAATACTTTATTACAATTTGGAAGTGTAGACCAATATAATAATGGTTTTCAGGGTTGTGATTTTCAATTTACTAATGATCTTTGGAGCGCTGATACTCTGAGCATAAGTGACAGTTTACTCTATGTTTATTCTACCCACATCTATACCAATGTAAGATGGCGGATGACTGGTAATGGCGCTTATTACATATTCAAGGACGTGGATGCTGTCATGGGCGATGGCATAGATATACCGTCAGGCACAAGTTCGATGTGGTTGGAGAATGTATATTTGCATAATTCTTTATCAGGTCATGTAGGACTTAAATTGCATAGAACTCCTGATTTACTCAAGAACGTGAGAGTATATAATAATTATTATGGGCTTCAGGTTTACTACGGTACTAATAACGTGTCCGGTACAAATCTAGACTTCAGAAATAATAGTTATGGTTCACCCTCCGCTGATATAATACTGAACTATGGTAGTGGCCGTGATAATATAACTCTTATTAACCCATCCCCGCAGAGACCAACGATTAGCCCAACAGGTCTTTGGAGTGGTGCAACTGTTCTTTGCAAATCCGAATGGGATTTAAATATTAAAAACAGTACCGGCACTGGTCTAAATGTAAGCGTATATGCTGAGGATTCTACTGGTTTATGGGTAATAAATACTACCACAGACAGTAGTGGGAATCTTCCTACGCAACAGGTTTTGTATGCCAATGCAACTAATTCAGTGAGCTATGTTAATACAACACCGCACACAATAAAGTACCGAAAGTATGGATATCAATTTTCACAGTTTTCAAAAACATTTGGAGATAAAGCGACAGACAATGTTGTATTGAATAATAATCTATTTGTAGTTGCAAATGAAACTACAGCAAATTACACAGGAATTTCTATTAACGGTTCAGCAAACAGAACAACAATCAATCAGAGTAGAACTCTTCAGGAATTATACGATTATGCACAACAGTGGGCACCTCAATTATCAAATATGAAATATGACGAGCCGATATATACCTACGACGGAACAAACTTCTTTTCTAATTTTAACATAACCTTAAATGGCACTAATCTCTCAACAACAGGTTCACAAGATTCTTTAAATCTTGTGACAGGTAGGAGTTTTTCGGCAGGATCCATAAATGGAACAACAATAAATATTCTGTCAAACACGTGGAATTTCACATGGCTCTCCAATAACGGGACTTTCTTTAGAAAATATACTTTAGATTTGAATGTAACAGATTCTATAGGAAGCCCGATCAACAATTCAAACGTGACCTTGACAGACATAAACGGAACCGTTGTGTTTTCTATTAACACTTCTTCTGACGGTTCAATTCCTCAGCAAGTCGTTACTTACGCCCTTTACAATTACACTGGGAACAACACATTTTCACCGTTCACTATAACGGTTACAAAAAGCCCATACAACACTTATTCTGCCCCTGTAACCTTAGATAGGAAAACTTCCTTGGAAATAATTTTAACTCTTCCTTGTAATCCAAATTTGAACTACACATATGAGGTAAAGTCTGGAAACAATGTAAATACGAATAGGAGCGCATGGGCACAAAACCTGACAATGGAAGTTTTGATAAAGTATGCGGAAACTTTTTTTGAAACAGATGACAAGGAAGGTGGGACTCAACAGTTCAGGGGGACAAGCTCATCAGCTACAATACAGTTGGATAATGCGAATGTTTCAAATGACGCTACACTCACAAGCTGGTCGACTACATCTAACGCAGACCTCGGAACTATGGTGTCTATGGTTGTTATGGATGCTGGAACGACGCAACGTTATCCTATTTTGATGATTGATTTGAGCATGCTTTCAGGATATACAGTCAATAGTGTCAACCTTTCATTAAGGACGACTGACAGCAACCTCGACGCGGGGGAGTATTATGTTTATAAAACCATGCACGTATATGACAAGACAAAATATAACATAAGCAATGCGGAATGGACAGAAGGCGGAAGCTCTGCAACTGCGGCTTGCATGGTAAACGGTTCGACAATAACTGGAAGTGAGATATATTGGGCAGTTAGACCGACTACATCAGTCCAGATGAATCTCACTGCTGAGTCCAGCATCACATCTGCAAGCGGAGGGGCAGCAGCACACTTGAACACATTTTCAGTTACAGATATGGTCAAGAAGGAAGTTAATGCAGGCAACAAGAACGTGTCGATTCTTATCAACGTATCAAGGACAGGCACACCAGATAATACGGACTGCGGGTATGTCGATTCTGCTGAGAGTGCAACAGCGACAAGCAGACCTTATTTGAATGTATCATACACTTCAGAAGATACAGAAGCGAACACAACCAACACGACTTACAATGATGTTAGTTCAGAATCAATCAGTAATATAAAAAATATCACAATTACAGTTAATGTTTCTTCTTACAACAATACTGGCTCCGCAGGCAAGAACTCCAATCCTGACTTGTGGCTGGAGATTTACAATGGATCGACTTGGATAGAAGTAGGAAACTTCAGCATTAGCGGAACAGGTAATGCTTCAACAACAACTAACAACTCAACAATAATATTAGCTTGGGAAACGGAAACAAACAGAAACATAAGAATAAAGGGAAGATATTTTGATGCAAATGCAACTCATTATGATGAAATAAACTTCACAGATGTCTGGGTAAAAATAAATTCTGGCGGGAATGCTGTTGAGGCTGACAAAGATGTGGATTTGTACATAACACTTTCAGGATCTGTTTGGGACTCTGGTCATAGTCTAAAAACAAATGCCTCTGGTATGGTTAACTACAGCTTCTTCCCAACATGTTACAATGAAACAGAAGGAACAAACGAATATGAGGTTGGGCCTCATAACTGGTATGTTTCTGTTCAAGATATATATCTATGTGAAGAATCAGTATCGAATAATTATAATTTCAATGTGACTGGAGCTTTGAGTAACATAATAGTTTTCCCTGATGGCAGCAGGGGTATATCTAATCCTTTCAAGCCAGGAGAGAGTATTTTATTGCAGGGTTATGTTGAAAATGAATGCGGCGAGCCGATAACAACAAACAATAGTAATGTATGGTTCAACTATAGTACATCAGGATACAATACTACATCAGCTTATGTTAATAGAAGTGGTGCTAACGTTTATTATTACAACTGGTTACCTACACAAGAAGCAAAGTATGGTTGGTATAATGTAACAATGCATTCAAATGCAACTTATTATTGGAATAATGATACTACTAAAGTGCAACCAAATACATTTTATTATAAAACAGTACCTGTCCTTAAATCAGCCAATGTGAGTCCAAGAATAGATATCTGGGGTAATAACTTTAGTTTCTATGTAAATGTTTCAGATAATTTAGGAGACATAGTTAATGTATCAATTCAAACACAAATATTAGGTGGCTCTTGGTCTGTTGTTGGAACAAAGAACTGTACGAACTGTAGTAATAATGTTTTAGGGTACACTGTATTAAATTGGACGAATATAAGTTACGACTGTGGTTACTCAGACAAATGGATGAAGTTTAAATTTAATGCAACTGATAACGAAGGAAACTCAGTAGAAACAACAATTAATTCAGGAGACTATGAAAACAATGATGATTCTTATTTCGTATCTTCACATAGCATAAACATAACTTACATAAGTGGAAATGAAACCACAGCTACAACTTCCAACCCTGCTCTATTTGTCTTAAGAGTTTATGACTATAACAAAAGTTCATATAATCTACCGACTCCAGCTACAATTTCATTTAATGTAACAAAAAGTGGAATAGGAAGTGCTTATTCTACAGCAGGTTCAAACACAACAAATACTACTGGTTATGTTAATTTTTATTTTACGCCTGATGACACCTATTCGGAACAAAAACAGAATTGGTTAGGATTCAAAGCAACAACAGAATCGTGCTATAAAGACGCTTCAAGCAGCGCTTTTAATGTTACAGTTATACTTCCTAAAAAAATCTACCTTGAAAACAATAGTGTGAATCCAACTTCAGCCGGTTGGGGATTCAATTTTACATTTAATGTTACTTCACAAACTACTTCAACTAACAACATAACCTTCTACCTGTATTTAAGTAAAACAAACGGCGAACCGTGGACTTTGCTTGAACAAAAGCAATATAATGTAACAAACGTATGGAAAACGATAAACTTTACTTGGGATCCTTCATGTTCTAATTATGGAACAAACTATTTTAAAATAAATGCAACTGACGGATTATCTGTTCAAAACACTACCTCTCCTACTTCATTTACGGTAGACAAAGAAAAGGTTTATTACGATTATATTGCAGGACAAAACTCCACAGCAAACAGAAGCGGCAGTCAGACAACTCTGTTGAGTTTTAAGGCAACAGATGAGAATGGAACCTCTCTAACATCTTTCCCAGTAAAATACTATATTACAACAAATAATATTACTTATTATTCAGATTCAAACTACGAAATACTCACTGCGTCTAATTCTTTTGCTAACTTCTCATTTAATCCTAGCTGTTCAGGAGAGTATTCCGGAGCGCCTAAGTTCCTAGTCGGAGTTCAGCAATGGAAAGCAACAGTTAATGATTCTCAGTTAGGTTGTTATTATCAGAACGATACATCAAATTTCCTGCCAAGGAACCTAACAGTTATGGGTAACATATTATTGAGCTTGACGAACCCAGACGGTACTACTAACGTAACTCAGGAAAGTAACATAATGTTTCTTGGTTATACTGATGATGATTGTAAGGATGCATTAACTTTAAACACCACTTACGGCTATGAGGAAATAAAATATTATGCTAACAACTCTACTACTTACGGATTCGATTGTGGTAATTCTACCCAGATAGGTGCAAACTCTTATCAGTGTTACTGGCAGACTAGTGTTTCAACACCTACTGGCCCTTACAATTCATCAATGTTCGTTAACAAAAATGGTTATTATTCAAATAGAACATTGAGTGATAAAGGAAGAGGATGGTTGTTCTATGTTTTACCGTTCAGAAATCTGTACAATCAATCTGTCAACCCTTCATCAGCGTTGTGGAGCATTCTTAATTGGAACTTCTCAGTGATAGCCATCAGCGGAGATTACGCCAACGAATCGATCAAACTGCAACTTAAAAAAGGAGGTGGAGGTTGGCAAGACTGCAATCAGGCGATAGCCCAGTGCGTTAACATGACACCGACCAAATGCACTCATTGTATCAACCAGACATACTACTGGTACGCTAACTTCACATCAGGAGATGCTGGTACATGGTTCTACAAGTTCCAAATGAACAACACAAATACCAGCAACATAGATTTAGAAACAGCCGGAACTGACAGCTTCAGTGTAACTACCAGCGATATCAGAACACTCCTCGAAAACGTGACGCAGAACCCATCAACTGGGAGTTGGGGTGGAGGAAACTTCACATTTAATGTTACTGTTAACACAACGGGAGTCAATAACGTGACTGTGTTTTTGTGGACGTCAAACAGTTCTAGCGGTCCTTGGACACTTATCGGTCAACAGAATTATACAATACCACCAGGAGGATGGCAACAGTTCAACTTTAGTAAAAGATATGATTGTAGTGACATAGGAACTAAGTATTATTTCTTCAACGCCACTGACTATAATACAAGCACAAACATGAGTAGCATAAACTCATTTACGGTAACCAAAGATACCGTGTTGTTAAATTACAACGCAGGACAGAATTCAACGGCAAACAGAATGGGAAGTCAAACAGATTTATTGAGTTTCTATGCTCAGGATACAAACGGTACAATCCTATCGTCCTTCCCAATTAAGTACTCAGTAACAACAAATAACATAAGTTATTACACAGACAATAACTTCATAACTAATTCTGATCCAAACGGTTATGCTAACTTCTCATTTAATCCTAGCTGCTTGAATGATTATACTGGTGCACCTAAATTCCAGGTTGGAACTCAACAATGGAAAGCACAGGTAAACGACTCGATGTTGGGATGTTATAACGACAACGATACTTCATTGTTCTTACCTAGGAATTTGACTGTGATGGGAAACATAATGATAACTTTGAACAACCCAGACGGCACGGCTAACGTAACTCAAGGCAACTCGATACAGTTCCTAGGTTACAGTACTGATGATTGTGGAGACGCACTAACTCTAAACACGACTTACGGCTATGAGGAAATAAAATATTATGCTAACAACTCTACAACTTATGGTTTTGATTGCGGTAATTTCACACAGATAGGTGCTAATGCCTATCAATGCTATTGGCCGACCAACGTCTCGACACCGACTCAAGGATATAACGCGTCGATGTTCGCCAGCAAGACTGGTTATTATCTCAATCAGACATTGAGCAACGCTGGTAGAAGTTGGTTGTTCTATGTTTTACCGTTCAGAGACTTGTTTAATCAATCGGTTATTCCTCCATCAGCATTATGGGATTATAAGAATTGGAATTTCTCGGTTATAGCTATCAGCGGTGATTATGCTAATGAAACTATTAAGTTGCAGTTAAAGAAAGGTGCTGAAAACTGGCAGGATTGCGACCAAGCACTGGCACAGTGTGTTAACATGACACCGACCAAATGCACTCACTGTGTCAACCAGACATACTACTGGTACGCTAACTTCACGTCATCAAATGAGGGAACATGGTTCTACAAGTTCGTAATGAATAACACAGACCTTAATAGAGTTGATAAAGAAACTTCTGGTACTGATAGTTTTAATGTACAAACTAGTAGTATCAGGATATTCCTAGAGAATGTGACAGAATATCCTTCGACTGGTGGTTGGGGTGGAGGAAACTTCACATTTAATGTTACTGTTAACACAACGGGAGTCAATAACGTGACAGTCTTCCTTTGGATATCGAATAGCTCAGCTGGACCTTGGACTCTAGTTGGGCAGCAGAATTATACTATACCGTCAGGAGGTTGGCAGAAACTTAACTTCAGCAAAGCATATGGTTGTGATAAAGTAGGTGATAATTGGTTCTTCTTTAATGCTACTAACTACAATGGAACGACAAATATGACTAACCCTCAGTCATTTACTGTAACAAAGGATACTGTATTATTTACATATGACACAGGACATAACTCTACAGCAAACAGAGCAGGTAGTCAAACTACTTTGCTAAGTTTTATTGTAATGGATAATAACGGTACTTACCTACCAAACTTCGCCACAAAATTCCATATAACATATAACAATAACAACACCAATAGCTTTTATCCATCTACAGATGCTGGTTCAGACCAAATATATGAAAATAAAACAGATGGATCAGCATATGCTAACTTTTATTTCAATCCAAGCTGTTTGAATGATTATACAGGTTCACCAAAATTCACAGTGGGTGCGCAACAATGGAAGATAAGAGTAAATGATTCTGAGCTAGGTTGCTACTATCAGAACGATTCGTATGATTATATACCTAGAAATCTGTCTGTAATGGGTAATATACTTTTAACTTTATCAGATCCAGATGGAACAAACAACATCACACAAGAAAGTATTCTGACATTCCTTGGTTATACTGATGATGATTGTAGTGACCCTTTGACGCTGAATAGCACCTACGGATATGAGGAGATAAAGTATTATGCTAACAATTCTACTACTTACGGGTTTGATTGTGGTAATTCTACTCAGATAGGTGCTAACGCCTATCAGTGTAAGTGGCAGACGAGTGTATCAACTCCTACCGGTCCTTACAATGCATCAATGTTTGTTAACAAGAATGGTTATTATTCTAATAATACGCTGAAGAATGCTGGCAGAAGTTGGCTATTCTATGTTTTGACATTTAGAGATTTGTGGAACTACAGTGTCGCACCTAGTTCAGCTATGTGGGATTATAAGAATTGGAAGTTCAATGTTACAGCAATAAGTGGTGATAACGCTAATGAAAGTATTAAACTTCAGCTGAAGAAGGGTGCTGGCAATTGGCAGGATTGTAATGAGGTAGCAGCATGTCAGAACACAACTCCAACCGAATGCGTGCATTGCACTAATGTAAGTTATTATTGGCTTGTTAATTTTACATCTGCTGCAGATGAAGGAACGTGGTTCTATAGATTCATTATGAACAACACTGATACTAACAACATAGATGAATCCACGTCTGGTACGGATAGTTTCAGTGTAACCACGAGTAACATTAGAATCTTCTTAGAAAATGTCACAGAGTATCCTTCGTCTGGGAGTTGGGGTGAAGGTAACTTCACCTTCAATGTGACTGTGAACACGACCGGCACGGATAACGTGACTGTATTCCTGTGGGTTGGTAACAACTTTAACGGTCCTTGGAATCTATTGGATCAACAAAACTATACCATACCTCCAAGTGGATGGCAGAAGCTTAACTTCAGTAAGGCATTTAGCTGCGATTATGGAACAAAGTATTTTTTCTTCAATACTACGAACTACAACGGAACCACAAACATGAGCTCCATACAAACATTCAATATTACAAAAGACAAAGTGATACTAACATACGTACAAGGTAACAATACTATAGCAAACAGAAGTGATGAGCAAACAGATCTTTTATCAATAAGATTGATGGATTCTAACGGTACCTATCTAACCAATTTCAATGTTACTTTTTACGTAGAAACCAATGGTTATGTTTACGATTCTGGAACCAACATGCTTACCGATCCTGCAAACGGCTATGCTGATTACTACTTCAATCCTAAATGTTCAAATCCAAGGTACGAAGTCGGACAACAAAAATGGAAAATGGTAGTGCCTCAGCAGGCATGTTATGAAATCAATGACACTGATTCTGCAGGATTTGCATTGACATTAGATGTAAAAGGAGATTTTAACATAAGCTTTGATTATCCCACTGCAACCAACGGGACAGTTGGCGATAAAATAAGGTTTGAGTCTGTTATAAGAGATGATTGTAATTTAGAATTAGGAGGAGCGGAAGTAAGATATAATGCGACTAGTCAGAACTTTAATGATGAATGTTCTTTGGTAACAAGTCCGGCTACAGGTGTATACAAATGTTTCGAGGGTGGAACAGATGGTTGGGATTCAACTGGAGCAAGACAAGGTTGGTATAATGCCATAATAAATACAACTAAAGCTTTCTATTGGAATAATGTAACCACTAAAGCCCAACAAGGTAGCGGGCAATTCTATCTTTACATTTATCCAACTCTTTCAGGTACGACTGTGAATCCATCAGCAGAAGGTTGGGCATTTAAAAGAAATTATTCAGTAAATGTCACTGATGATGCAATTGATAATGTCACAGTATATCTTTGGCAAAAGAGTTCTGGAGGAACAAGTGGTATTTGGGAACAGATTAATAATTCCAAACTATGTATGAATTGCAATAATACAAACGTAAATTGGACTAATGTCAATTATAATTGTTCTTTTGTTGGAACACTTGAATATAAATTCAATGCTACTGATTTGGATATGAAACCAACTGAGATTTCAAGTTCATTTACCATACAACCTGATGATATGTTAATACAACATGTCAAGGGAAATAACACAAGTGTAAACAGAAGAAACTTTTCAGATCCTTTCAGTACTTACAATGCAACTAATTTAACAACTTATGGCAATGATACTGACAATGTTTCATCTATAACTTCTAATGTAAATACAAAGACTTATATAACAACTGATTTTTCCAACTATGGTTTAGCTGGTTCTGTAGATTCTAATAATACGGGTTATATAAATTATGAGTTTACCCCAAGCTGTAGCTATATAGTCGGACAACAAAAATGGAAAATGAATATATCTTCTGCATCTTGTTATAAGGATGCAACATCATCAGAATTTTACGTAACCATAATAGATGAATTGAAAGGTAATATAAATAGTCCAGCACAAGGCAGTTATTTTGCTCAAGGCGATCCAATAAATTTAATTGGTTATCTTTCAGATGAATGTAGTTATGTTAGTGGTGCAACTGTTAGATTTAAATTGGAAACAACAGACGCGACATACTGGTGTCCTTCAATAACAGGCAGTGCCCAGGATTGGAGTAATGGAACTTATAATTGTACTTGGAATTCTGCAGGAGGAGTAGGTGGTTGGTATAATGTCACTATGTTTTCAAATAAAACTTATTATGTTAACAATAGTACTACTGTTAATAATTCTTTTAATCTAAAGACTCCTGTTACCTTAGAAAATGATACAGCATTACCAAATCCAGCAAACTGGGGAGAAAATATTACTTTTAGTGTTGTTGTCACTCATACTAACAATGCAACAGTTTGTGCTTGGATAAAAAAACCTGCTGATGCAGAATATATTAAAATTGGTGAATGCCAGAACTTCACAACACCAAACAAAGTCAAAGTAGAGTGGTATAAACAATTTACACAGGATGAATTCTCACAATCGAGTTCATGGAAGTTTAAATTCAATGCATCTGAACCAGATGGTTCAGGACCTTCCACTACCTTAGCAAAGGATCTTGTCCTAAATAAAGATGAAATATCAATAGGTTATCCAAAATCAGATGATGATGATTTACCAAAGATTTATATAGAAGCTCCTGGATTTTCTGGAGAAAGAGATGCCAATACTGCATCAGGTGTTTATGAACACATAACTGTTTACAATGATGAGAACTTCACAATTAATTTAACAGAAGTTTGGTTTAGGAGAAGAGTCTCTAACAGTTTCATAGGATCAGGACAGATTTTCGGAAAATCTGAAACTTCAAACCCAGGATATGCAGGTTATTCTTATGGTTGGAATTGGAATTATAGTGCAAACACTAGTAATAGCATAAATAGACAAATACAACCAGGAAAAGTTTATACCGTATGGGCTCATATAGACTCTGGTGATGTTGGAACTTTAACATATGGACAAGGAAATCTGAGTGCAATTATTAATGTAACAAACTCTACAAATCAAACAGTTAAAATAAATTCTACTTATTACCCAGCAGGAGAAAGGCAAACACCAAACGCGGCTTGGGCAATAGATTTAGACAATGAATCAGGGGGGTCAGTTCTTAGCGAGCTGCCATCTACATGGAGGACAAAACAAAATAGAACCTCAATGCGTTCTACATTTTCACATGTTGCATTAACAATGTTTTCTCCTGGTGACAATAGTGAACTCTATGCTGCAAAGACAAATATAACTTTACCAAAGGGATGGAAGATTGTTCCTGGAAGTTTGAAAGCTTATGGAAAAGGTGGTGTGAAAAATGTAAGCAGAATAATATTGAGCGATGGCAGAGATATGATCAATTGGATTTATTGTGATGAATCACAGTGTAATTCAACAATAGATATTACAGCTCAATCAATACAACCTTACAATAGCAATCAATCTCTAAACCAGACATGGATAGAATTTGATATAAAAACCAACTGCATAAATGAAAGCGCATATGAAATTGATATAAAATCTTTATTGGGTGATAGAACATTAGATAATGTTTTAGTTGGACAAAATCTTACAATAACATGTGAAATACCAGAAAAAGTTATCCCACAGTATTTCATGAATGTTAACAGAAGTGGTACATTAATTCCTTCACAAACTCCGATAAACCTCTACGAGCATGTTTATGATTATATTTTTGGTGGTTATACTGGTTCTACAGGCTTACCACAAGCTAGAATCTATTTCAATGTTACTTGGAACAACAGTGAATCATATGGTTATGTTACAGCAAATTCTGAAGGAACACTAACAAACTCAAGTGGAGTTGCATTATACTCTTTCAGTCCTGACTGCAATTATAAAGTAGGTAATCAAACATGGTTTGGATATACAAATGGCAATTCTCATTACGAGGATAAGAATGGTACATCAAAATATAACATTACAATATATGGATCTCTTGTTCCGAATGTAACAATGAATTATACTTCATATATAAGAGAGGAGCTTATTAACATAACAGGAGACGTGAAGGATGATTGTGGAAACTACATAAAAGGAGCGAATGTCTCCTTCAATCTTTCTGACGGAGTAGGACATTATTACAACTGCAGCCAATCTATTACTGATTATGCAAATGGTACTTACAAATGTGTATGGAATTCTTCTGAAGCAGTTTGGGCAAACGTTAATTTCACGGTTGGAATGAATGCTTCAAACGTATCACTTCATTGGAATGGAAGCACTATAAAACAAGATGCATTCCATTTGGCTGGAAAAGGTATACCGACTGTTAAAGAGATGCTGTCGCCAAAAGAAGTTTTTCAGTATGAAAACTTTACAATAAACGTAACTATAAAAAGTGAAGCTGGCGCTTCACATGCTCCAACAAACGTGACTCTTGATGTTCCTGCAGAATGGGATGTCTTACCAAATCGCTCACAATCACTCGGTAACATGGAATATCTTGAAGAAAGAAAACTTTCTTGGAATGTTAAACCAACAACTCCAGGAAATTTCACATTTAACGTAACTGCTGTAAATTATGATGGTAACTATGGTAATAATTTCACCATTGCATCTTCATATAATTTCTCTAATAAGGGTTGTCCAGAAAAGGCTTGGTTGTATGACACAGGCGGGAATCTTGGATGCGGGAACAATACTTGTAATGTAACAACACATGTCTGCACAATAAATGTCACATTGGGAAATTCTTTAGATGACAATGCTGTGGAAGCTGAACTCACACAGGGAACTAATCCAAGAGAAAATGTCATTGCCTTTTGGCCTTGTGATAACGAGAACTATAGAATTGGTAACTTAACTACATATTGGGAAGGAAAGGGAGAAACGATTGCAAGAGTATATGCGTTTAACGGTACCGAGTGGAAAGAGTTTTTCAGAAAAAGTGTCGGCAACAATTCTGAAAAGATAGAAATTCCATTTTTGGACGGTTATCTTAATTCAGATGAAAACAATTATTGTAAAATTAAAATAGAAAATATTGGTCAAAATGACCTGATGATAGATTATCTAGCATTCCAAGGATACAGTAGATTAGTGGTAAAAGTTGCTGATATCATTCCTATGAAAAATGGTATGGCAATTAGCGGTATGGAACCTCTTGACGGCTTGTTTAACGTTACTGTAAAAATTGGAAATTCAATCAATTTATCTTACACAATAAACGTAACTCTAAACAACACTAATTCTACTGGGTACGTTGTCAATTCTTCTACTCATAACAATGTAAACCTACCAGCATTTTCAACTATACAAGAAAATTTCACAGATATAAATACAAATAGTTGGTTGCAGGATAATTATACAATAAAAGCTTACATAACAGGAAACATTTCTTCTCCAATAGAGAGAAATGAAATATTTATATACAGGCCTGTCATTATAGAAGTTAAATCCTCTAAATATATGTGTAATCAAACCACAGAAAAATACAACGTAACGATAATTAATCCTTTCAATGATTACATACAATATAATGTTTCATTGCAAAATTCTTCTGGATGGAATTATTCTCCACTTTATCAGTTAATAAACGCTTCTGCTATTGGCAATTATACTGTTAGCTTTAATTTAACCTCAAGTAATGCAGCAAGTGAAACTGTTATAGTTAATGCTACAGTTAATTACACATATCCAAATAATTTGCAGAAATCAAAGAATTCAAGCTATGTAATTGAGGAAAATAGTTCTACTGCAATATTAGAGATTATTAGAGAAACACCTAAGATTATGGCTGGAGACAAGCTCTTTGAATCAGCATTGTTAATAAATAACAAAGGATGTGCTGCAACAAATGTAACGACTGTGCTTCAAGAAAAAGTATCACCTGGTTGGGTACCTGTAAACCCAGTTCTAGAAGGTATTCAACTCATTTCTTCATATGTTGATATTGAAAACAACATAATCACTTGGAACATAGGAAACATACCAGTAAATGGCTATGGTATTGCAAGATATCAGGTAAAATCATCTCCTATTTATCCGACAGTTGGAAGCCTATGGTGGAATATAAGCTGGGGTACAAAGAACTTAACAGAAGAAACTTCTTTTGTAATACAAACATTCAACTATAGTTCTGAATCTCATCTGGAATTTGGTTTAATTGTTCAACAACAGGCTGATTATCCGTGGAATGAAACAAGATCGTCTCAGTTGAATAGAAACTACAATTATTCACTTAAGGTAACAAATATAGGTGATAATTCTACAGACAATGAATGGAATGTTACTTTAGCTGTACCAACAGTGTGTAATGTGACACAAGTTTACAATTCCGGCAGTTGGAATGAAACAACCAGAAAGATAACATGGCAATTGCCAGACATAGGATCAAGAGTCTCGACATATTTAAACTTTACACTAAACTGCACTTCAGAAGGAAACTATATGCTTGCATCAGAGGGCGTAAGAGACACGAGAAACTCAAGCTATTATTCAAATGACACAAACATAGGATGTTCTGGAGTAAATTGCTATGTTTTCAGTCCCTATACTTTTGCTAATCCAAATAAGCCATATCAAAAAATTTCACAAATAGATATGCTCAAATTCTATAATTGGACAGGCGTTAATCAGACTATAGGAGAAGGTTTTATTAATATAACAGAAGATTCGAACGCCACTAATTTTGTCTGGCAAAATTACACATTAAATAATAATAATTCAGAAGCTTGGAGCAATTATACTCTAACAGAAGAAGAACAGGATAATTTTAGGTTGAACCAACATAACATAGGAGTCTATGCTCATTCAGATGCGATGTATAACCCTCAAGGAAATGTAACTATAGAAAAAATTGCATATCTATGGAAAACTGGTAAACTTTTCCAAGAACAACAAAATCTATTCATAAAAGTTAAAAATTATACATATGTTCCTTTGCTTGAAAACGCCACATTATATATAGAAGGAAATAATACAAGAGCAATAGGCGGTTGGGGAGAAGAATTCAACTTTTCAGTTATGACAAAAGATAGATTTGGAAGAAATGTTACTACTATTCTTTTCCATAAAAAAGGTATAGGTTCATGGAATGAAGTTGATAACTATACTTGTATAGATTGTATAGATTGGGCAAAAGTAAACTTCACTTACGATTATTCTTGCTCTGATATAGGGACATGGAGCACTAGATTTGATGCAAATAACATAGATGGTTCTTATAGTCTCTATGGACCAAGTTATGAAATAACAAAAGATAATGTAAGTGTTTATAACATAACTCCTATTCAAGATTTAATAATTAATAGAACTCAAACAAATGTTTTCTCTGTAAGAGTTTATGATTCTGCTAACCAATCATATCCATATCAGTCATTTGGTAAAATATGGTTGGATGCATATACTTATGGTCAATGGGACTCTCCAAGTCCTCTTCAAACTGATGCTAATGGATTTTTGAATAGGACTATGAGTCTTAGCGATTGGTGTTCTGATGAATCAAAGAACTATCTCGGAATTCACAGCTGGAAAGGTGGAACAGACGGAGACAGTTGTTTATTCAATAATGTTACTCAACCTTTAAACTTTACTTTGAAAGGCAATTTAACTGCCAATTTACTAAAGCCAGATTCAACCCAAAATTATACACGTGAAGATTCAGGTAGTTATTATACAATAAAATTAAATGGAACTGTCTTTGATGACTGTAGCAATCAAAAAGCTGATATCTCCAATTTCCCAGTAAACTTTACAGTAAAATCTGGAACTTATGAACAGAATTTTACAGCTACTATATCCGGAAATTATTATATTTATGATTGGAATCCTCCATTAGATGCTCCTCTAGGATGGTATAATGTTACAATGTTAGCCAATCATTCCGGAAATAAATATTGGACTGGTAGTTACTTTAAACAAAATGCATTTTTCCTTTCAAGCTATCCAAAACTCGACAATCCTCAGGTTCAACCTTATCCAACAGGAAGCTGGGAAATTAAACCATTCAACTTTTCTGTTTATGTTACAAGCGAAGATAACGAAAGTGTCTCAACAATACTATGGCTAAACAATTCTACTTCAAACTGGTTCAATGAGAATTCAACAACTTGTGTTAATTGCAACAATTATTATTTCTTAACTCAGAAGAACTTTACTTGTGATAATATTGGAACATGGAACGCAAAGTTCAATGCAACTTCTTTAACAAGTTTTACAAATAATACCTCTGCCATTACTTTTAATGTTACCAAGTCTGCAATTTCAATAAATTATGGTGAAGGAAACAATACAACTATCAATAGAAGCGATATTGCTCCGAACAGTTTTAGGAATCTGACTGTTCAGTTTTGGAATTTAGTTTTGAACAATTACACGACAGTTATCCCTGATAGCAATGTAAGAGCTTGGGTGATGAATGATTCAACGAACTGGAAGGAAGAATCTGAGGCAAACAACGAAACTCATTATTATTTGAATTTCAGTCCTGACTGCGATTATCTTCCTGGATTAAGGAAATGGAAGTTTAATTCAACCCATTCATGTTATGAAGACAACACTTCAGCAGAATTTTATGTATCGATATATGGAAATCTAACAAATAATTTATCATACCCTGATGGAACTGTTAACTATTCTTCTGGAACCATGATAGATTTGAATGGAACCATAATAGATGATTGTTCTCAACCTCTGTCAGGTGCAAATGTTAGATTTAAATTACAATCAGGTTCCAATGTTTATTACTGCCCGTCAGCAACTTATGTGAATAATTCTACAGGTAATTTTTATAACTGTACTTGGAATTCTACTGGAAAACCAGGTGGTTGGTATAACGCAACAATGGATTCATTTAAAGATTATTACACTAACGGCAGTTCCTTCAGACAGAACGCATTCTTCTTAATAACCCCAGTAGAATTAACTTCACCATCTGTCAATTATACAGGAGATGGGAGTTGGGGAGAAGTCCATAACTTCAGTGTAATAGTTAACCATTATGAGAACGTTAACGTATGCTTGTTGGAAGCAACAGACCAATCCGGTCCTTACTCTGTAACAGAATGTAAAGCAGTCTCCAATCCTTCAAACAAATTAGTGAACTTCACTAGAGACTATTCTTGCAATAATTTCTCAACATCATCTCAATGGTGGTATAGGTTTAACGCTTCAGAGGCAACCGAACCTCTGACTTATTCAGAAACAGCCAACTACTCTCACAACCTTAAGAAGGATGATATATCAATAATCTACGTATCAGGAAACGAAAGCGTTGTAAACAGAAATGGAACTTACTCAACGAAGTTTGTTTTGTATGCCAATGATACGGACAGAAATCAGCCTGCTTATTCAATTCTTGCACCATTAACAAAGCCACAGGTTATGTTTAGAATTCATAACGGCACAGCATATGTTGATGATGGTTCTAATACGACTAATTCTTCTGGCTATGTAGAATATAATTTCAATCCAGAAAATTGCATTTATGATGCTGGGAAAAGAAATTGGACCGGTTACACTTCTACTGACTCTTGCTATAAGGATAGCAGCTCTTCAAACTTTAATGTTACAATAGTAGGTGACTTGATTCCAAATGTTACTATACCAGACACAGAAACTTATTACAGAGGCACTTTGTTTTATGTAAACATTTCTGGCGATGTAAGAGACGAGTGTAACTTGCATAATATATCTACTGCTCTAGTTAATTTCACAGCAACCAGCGTTGGTTTTGGTAGTCAGTTTAACTGCTCAGAAGCAACGAATCTAGGGAACGGAAGTTATAATTGCAGTTTGAATGCAACAAGCATACCAGAAGGTTGGTATAATGTAAGAATGAATTCAACCAACGTTACTTACTATAACAATGGAACAACATTAAAACAAAATTCATTTAGAATTATTCAGGTATGGCAGCCTCCTTCGCTAGAAAACATGACTGTCTTGCCTGAACAAGATTGGGGATGGGGAGAAAACTTTACATTTAAAGTAAACGTTAGTGACACCAATGCAGAAGATATTAACGTTAGTTTGTGGTTGTCTCCAGACAATTCAACATGGAATTATCATTCTTCACAAATTTGTTATAATTGTGGAAACAAGAAAGAGTTGAACTTCTCTTACAAAGGTTACAATTGTTCGGATATGGGAACTAGATACTTCAAATTTAATGCTAGTGACCCTCATAATGACACAGACAAAGTGGGAATTAATTTCACTTTAACACAAGATGATGTTAATATTGAATATTCTGGTTCGTCCCAAGGAAACAACACATGGTTTAACAGAGGTAGCTATGTTTTACTTAGCGCAAGAATTTATGATACTGACAATAAGACATATGTGCCTTCAAATACTCAAGGAAAAATATGGATAACTAAAAACCAAACTGAATATGATTTAGGTTGGTCTAACTCTACCAATAATCAAGGTTATCTTGGGATAAACTTTACAACAAACTGTAGCTATTCTGCAAATCTACAATACTGGAAGGCTGGAACTTATTCAGCTACTTGTTATAAAAACACAAACTCAACTTTAACATTAACAACGAACATTAAGGGTTGGTTGAATAACTCTATAGCTTATCCAAACGGCGAAGATTATTATTCAAATCAGAATGTGACTATAAGAGGAAATGTTACTGATGAATGTAATTTGAATATAAGCAATGCTACAGTGATCTTCAAAGTTAAGCATGACAGTTTCGAATCCCTCTGCTCGCCAGTTTTTAATGAAACACAGAAAGCTTGGTATAATTGCACTTGGAATATATCTAGCAATCCTTCTGGTTGGTATTCTATAGAAATGAATTCCTCAGAGAATTTGTTATATTACTTTAACGCAACAAAGGTTAAACAACAAGCATTCTTCAATCAAATCTCCCCTGCTTTAACGGGTGCATATGTTTCACCAACACAGAATTACTGGGGTGTGGATTCTACCTTTAAAGTGAATGTTACAGACGATGATGATATAGTTAACGTAAGCTTGTGGCATAGAAAACAACCTTCAACTACATGGGAGTTTGTCAGTAATCAAACCTGCAGTGACTGCATAAACTCAACATTAACATTTACAAAAGTTTACTCTGGTTCGGATATAGGAACATGGGATTGGTTCTTTAATGCAAGTGATTCCCATGGTGGCGTAGTAAACACCACAATCCAAACAGTCGTTGTGACAAAAAGAAATGTGACAGTTGAATATGTAACAGGTAACAATTCAAACGTCTATAGAACAGGAAGCAACACAACTGTTCTAACACTGCAGGTGAAGGATGTTGTTACTGGAAGTTCAATTATAGTTGAAAACGGAGCATTTTGGGTAACTACTAATTCATCAGACCCGAATTCGTGGGGTCCAACCATTCCAGCTGACATAACAGGAAGTTACCTTAACAAATCTTTTGAACCTACTTGCACTCCGACATTATACAGAGTAGGTAAAGAATTATGGAAAGGAGGTTCTTACGAAATTGATTACTACTACGCAGGTAATTCTACTAATTACTTGGCTGTAAACATTTATTCAGAGCTTTCTAGCAACGTTACTGTACCCAACGGGGAATCTTTTGACCAAGGAGAGATTGTTCAAATAAGAGGTGAAGTAAGAGATGATTGTGGTTTGCTTCCAGGAGTTCCAACAAACAACATTGAATTCAAAGTTATAGGCGGTACAAACTTTTCCATCAGCCCTGTAAGCGATTTAAACAATGGAACTTATAATGCAACGTGGAATACAAGTCTAGCTACCCTGCTTGGTTGGCATAACATTACAATGAATTCTTCATGGAATTATTACAATTATTCTTATATAGAGAAGACAAATGCTTTCTACTTAGGAAGGAGACCTGAGTTGTCTAATCCAAATGTTACGCCAAAGCAACAAGGATGGGGATACAACTTTACGTTCAATGTAAGTTTCAGAGATGTAGAAGGAGATACGAACAACATTAGTTTATGGAAAGCTTACTCACCAACCGGACCTTGGTATTTTGTCGATTCTAAGAATGAAACTAGCATACCTTGGAAGAATGTCACTTTCTACAAAATATTCGATTGTAATGATTATACAACTAATTCAACAATATATTTCAAATTCAATGTAAGCGATGCTCACCAACTTAAGAATGAGACGAATGTAGAGAACTTAACATTAGAAAAAGACGACGTTAACGTTACATTTATTGCAGGTGAGGGAGAGACTGTAGATAGAGAAGGAAATAATCAGAAAACATTCATTGTGAGAATAGGTGATACAGATAATAATAATTGGGTTTCTCAAAATGTGGAAGGATACTTCCTGTTCACTTACAACGTAACAGCCTATGACCAGGGGCATTTCAATAAGACAAACTCTTCTGGATATATGAACTACACATTCGATCCTAACTGTACCTATAGAGCTGGAGGTCAATATTGGTATGTTAACGTGTCAAACAACAGCTGCTATTTAGATAAAGTTTCGTCATCATCAACTTATGTTGTAAGAGGACAATTAAAGAACAACTTGTATACTCCTGCTCAGAATTCGATATTCAATGTAACTCAACCTGTTTTAATTAAATTCAATGTTTCCACAGACTGTGCAGCAGACAATTTGATAAATGACACAAGCTATCAATCTGTCATACCAACTCTAGGTGGCACTGAATATCCTTGTACTTCTGTTAACAATAGTCAAGATGGTTGGTATAATTGCACTTGGAACTCTACAGGCAGAACAGAAGGAAATTACAGCATTAATATTACAACTTTAAGGAGCTATTACAATAACAATATCACCATCTACAGTAATTGGTTCTGGCTTGAGAACTTGAATGTTAGCTCAGCCAACACTAGTATTTGGATTTATAATTATTCTGATAGCATATGGTATAATCAAAGTGTGGGTGGATGGACTAGAAAATACAACTATACCATAGATATCTACGATCAAGAAGGAGACACTGTCAACTGCTCATTGTATATAAGCAAGGATAATCAAAACATTTGGATTTACAAGGGAAGTTATATTGTCTCAGGAACACCTGGTATTCCTACTCAAGGAATGTGTAACATAGTAGTTTGGGACTTTGATTATACTGACATAGATAACGCAACAAACACGAAATGGTATAAATGGAATATACTTAATGGTAACCCTACAAACGCTTACAACACATCATCAAAACAGGGACCAAACTTGACTGAAAGCAACGTATCTGTAGTTTACATTGAAGGAAATGACACTATTGTCAATAGGACGTCTGGAAATAATCTGGTGAGAAGACTAGCTATTAACGTGTTCGATATTGAGAATAACACTTATGTTTACAATGTCAACGTAAGCTTCTGGGTGACTAACAACTCAAACTCGTATAGACTTGACTTGGTTAATCAGACTGACTCACTGGGTAATGCAAGTTATTACTTCAATCCAAACTGTAACTACTTGGCTGGCAAACAATATTGGATAAGTGGTGTTACTGATACACGATATCAAGATAAGAATGCTACCTCAACTAACTTCACATTGAACATAACTGGAGATTTGCTATTAACAATAACTTCACCTAATGGAGAAAAGTATCTAAGAGGGAATTATCCTGACGGAGAAAACGTAACTATAAGTGGAAATGCTACAAGCGAATGTTCTAATGAAGGTTATATCACTAATGCCATAGTTAATTTCTCATCCACCAAGGGAGCAACAGTCAATTACTGCAATCCGATAACGAATATGGGTGATGGAAGATACAACTGCACTGTTAATACTTCTAGCTTTGCTGCAAAGGGTTGGGATGTGAAAATGAATGCTAGCAAAGTTTATTATAATTACAATGAAACTACTGAGATTTGCTCACCAAATACTAGTCCAACAGGATGTGCTGGAACTAATGAAGGCTATTGGGTAGAGACCAAACCAGTCTTAACAACTGATTTCGTCACGCAATCTTACAATTCTACGGGAAGCTTAGGAGACGGTGGATGGGGAGAAGCATGGAAATTTAGAGTGAACTTTACTGATGAGGATGATGACTTAGCAACAATTAAGCTATTTGTTAACACCAGTTCAGTCGAATGGGAGCAACCAGTATCAGGAATGACAAACTCATCTGTATATGGAATAAATACTTCAGTTATTTTCAACTTGAATTGGACTTCTTCAAGCCCTGGTATAGGACCGCATAAATTCAAGTTTAACGTAAGTGAAAATACAATAGACTTTTCTCAAAACATAAATGAAACAACTAATGGAACATTTAATTTGTTGAAGGATGACGTAACAATCTACCATATGGAAGGAAACAGCACTTCTGTCAATAGGACGTCTGGAAATCAAAAACTTTCGTTAAGAGTTTATGATACCGATAAAGGAGATTGGGCTTTTGGTGGAGAAGATGCCAAGATTTATGTAACCAACGATACGAAAGTAAACTATTTGGAATTGTCGGTCCCAACATCAATCTCTGGCAGTGGTTGGTTGAATGGTACCTTTGACCCAGGCTGCACACCTGCACAGGGTTCTGGAAAGTTTGCTGTTGGACCTCAGAACTGGACAGGAGGACCAACTGCGGTTAGTTCATTGTACAAAGCAACAAATATCACTCCTGTATTAAAAGTAAATGTAACTACTCAGCCTCTAACATTCAATATTTCATCTCCAAGAAATGAGAAGAAGTTCATAAAATATCCTTCACCAGCAGATTCTGTTCCAATATACGCTAACGTTTATGATGATTGTGGAAGCGTGTTGAATTCTAATATAGATATAACAGCAAAAAGAGGGGTTACAAACAAGAACTGTTCATTGTCAGGTGATGGTGGAAGTGGCGTTATTGATTTAGGAAACGGAACTTATAATTGTAATTTCAGTAATACCACTATATATCAATCTGGTGATTGGAGCTATGGATATTGGAATATATCTCTTGATGCAAGAAAAGATTATTACAATTCTAGCCAAACATTCATAGAGCAGAATTCGTTCTATCTGGCTTCAAAACCTCACTTCACTTCAACCTCTTATGTAACTGGTAACAGCACCAGTGGCTGGGGAGATTCTTGGACATATAGAGCTGACTTGGAAGATTTAGATTACACTGGAGAACTTGGAAGCACTGTTAACGTTAGTCTATGGCTAAACATAAGTGGTAACTGGCAGTATAACGGCTCTAAGATTTGTGAACCATCAATTAATTGTTCTAGCACTTATCTATCGTTTACTGGTTTTAGCTTTTCATGTGGTGATGTAGATAGTAATTTAGAATACTTTAAGTTTAACGCAACCGACAATCTCTATTCAGGAGATCAGAGATTTAAAGAAGATTCTTCTTCTTCATCCTTTAACATAACTCCTGATAGTTCAACAACAATATACGTATCTGGAGACAACAGCAACATAAATAGAGAAGATAATAATTTAGCAACCCTAACAGGCCAAATATATGATACCTCAAAGGGTTATATACAAATTGTTGAAGAAGGATTGCAAAGTAAAATATGGATAACTGTCAATAGCAGCGATCAAAATAGTTTTTACTTTGTAGACTCTAATACAACAGATTCTTCAGGAAATATAGTATATAATTTTGATCCTAACTGTAGTTTTTCAGTAGGTTCACAGAAATGGAAGATGGGATTAGTAGATTCTTGTTACATTCCTAGCAACTTTACCACCCCAAGAACTGTAAACATTTACGGACAATTGAAAAATGATTTAGAGTATCCACCATATGGTTGGCAGAACGGAACAGGAACGTTTATACCAATAACCTTTACAACAAGAAGCGATTGTACTGGATATGGAGAAAGAACAGACGAAACACCCTCTGTAATAAATGCAACAGAAGGAGTTTCATACCCAATACGAGTTAGGAAGCCGAATGATGCAGATATAGACAATTGTGATCCCTGGACTAATAACTACAACGGAACTTACAACTGCACATATAATTCATCATTCAAACCTCCAGGATATTATGATATTTTAGTTGACAGCTCAAAAACATGGTTCAATCCTAACACGACCTTTACCTATCTGGATTGGTTTGAATTAATAAACAAACCTCCTCAGTATTCTAATCAAAATATTACGCCAAGTGACGGCGGCTGGGGAGCTAAGTATAATTATAGCATACAAGTTAATGATACCGATTATGATAATGTTAACTGCAGCCTATACATTTCTACAAACAATGGGGCAAGCTGGAGATTTATCAATTCATCAATGATTTATGGAGGCAGCGGCCTTTGCAGCTTTAACTTTACTGAACCTTATAGTTGTAATTCAACATTCTATGATGTAGGAACTGACAACAGATTCTTATTTAACTTAACGGATGCTGTAGGTCAAACTAACTCATCTAATAACGCAGGTCCAAACATAATCAAAGACAATATAACAATATCATTTGTCTATGGTAACAATACCAACATTACAAGAATTTCAGGTGTACTACCACTTAAAGTCTATGTTTTCGATTCCATAAGGAACAAATCTGTAGGAGCAGACGCATCATCACAAGTAAGATTAAACTTCAATTCAACAGTTAATGGAACTAACTATACAACTATCGGAGCAAACCAAACTTATGCTTCATTGCCAGGAAATGTAACATTCAACTTTGACCCTAACTGTAGCTTTGATGTTGGATATCAAAATTGGTTTGCATATTATAATTCAACAGTAAATTCACCGATGGGTGACTGCTATGAATATAACCAGAGCAGTGAATTTAACATTGGGATAGTTGGACAATTAGTAAACTATATAACATCACCAAATTCAACTAAAAACAGGTTCGTCAGGGAAGTTGAAAACATAACCTGGCGTGGAAATGTTACAACTGACTGTCCTGCAAAAGACAACGGAATGAGCAACGCTAATGTATCATTTTATTCAGTCCATTATGGAACTGGAACACCTTACTATTGCGATATACCTTCCAAGTCTGTTAACAACGAGGGTAACGGTTTCTTCAATTGCTTATTTATAAACAACGTCAGCAAGGATTCTAGGAATTATAGATTGAACATGACTGCTGAGAACGTTAGTTGGTTTAACCCGAAGACTATTGAAGCAACTGGTTTATGCTCTCCCTCACCTTGTTCATTCTATGTTGTAACCAAACCTAACCTTACCAGTTCAACTGTTTCATATACACAAGACGGAGGATGGGGAGAGACTTGGAACTTTAACGTTACTCTGTCTGATGATGATATAGATACTAACAATGTTAGCTTATGGATAAGAAATACAACATCTGTAAGTTCGCTTTGTTCAGAAGCTTCTGTATGGCCTGGATATTATATGAAGAGCAGTAAGACCACTCAACCTGGTGCTGTTAACTTTAACTTCCCATCGCCAGCGTTTAGTTCCCAATGTGCAGGAGCAAGCTTTGAATTTTTCTTCAACACAACAGACGGAGAGAATTCAGCAAATACAACCTTGCAAACATTCACAGTCCAAAAGAATGATATAAACATAACTTTAATATCAGGAAACGGTACTACTCTAAACAGAAGTTTGGCCCCAGAACAAGAAAATATCACTTTTAGTGTAAGAATTTATGATACTGATTGGAATATTCCATTAGGTTCTGGAATTTCTGGTACAGCTAAAATTTATGTTACCACTGATCCAAATGATGCAAATAGTTTTGCGGTTGAGCAAACTTTCTCTGAAACCTTGACTGATGGATATATAACTCATACATTTCCAAACATCGATACCAGATGTAATTACGGTATTGGACAACAGAGATGGAAAGTAGATTTCGGTTCAACTAGTAGCATCTATAAAGCAAACAATTCTTCTCAGTTCTATGGGGATGATTTCTTCATAAACATGACAACATATCCTTTGCAAATAAACATTCTAAGCCCAAACAATCAGAGCTTTAGAAGAGAGATTGACTCAATTACTTATGTTGGTAACGTAACTGATGACTGTGGTGGAGTAGCTAACGCTAATGTAGAATTCAAAACTGAACCATATGGAACCAATCCTTCATCAAACTGCACCTCAGGTGAGGTAACTGATTATAACAATGGAACTTACTCCTGCACTAAAACATCATCAGACTTTTGGTCCATCTCTTACTATAACTTAACTCTGAATTCTTCTAAACAGTATTATAGCAATTCAAATACAGTTAAAAAGAAAGATGCCTTTGTTTTAGCGACCAATCCTAAATTAGATGTCTTAACCCCGACAAGTAAATGTAGAACTACAAGCTGTCCAGCAGGAGATAATAATTTTGGTTGGGGTGAATTATGGAACTTCTCTGCAATAGTTCAAGACGTTGATCAAGGCACATTCTCATCGTTTGAGAAATTAAACATAAGTTTGTGGATAGACTTCGGATCAGGATATGAACTTGTTAACTCAACTCTTTGCCAGAGTGGAGAATGTTCATCTTCAAAGTTGAAAACTTTCCTTCAAACATTCAACTGCTCAAACATTGATAATAGACCTTACAAGTTTAATGTTTCTGATTTTTGGAATTATACGAATGAGAGTATTAGTAGTATAACAATTAACCCTGACAGCGTTGAGGTAGAATATGGAAGCTCTCCAACAAAAATTGACAGGGATGTTGGTACAACCGAAGGAACCTTTGTTTTGAGGATAAAGGATTTGGATAAAGATGAATACTTGCCCAGCAACAGAAATGCATCTATATTCTTTACACAAGACGGTTCTGCCTTCATTATCAGAAATGATACCAAAACAAATTCAACAGGTCATATAAATAGCACTCTAGGTCCTAACTGTTCTTTCTCAGTTGGTATACAGAAATGGGACGGTGGTGCTTATGGTAATGAATGTTATCTCAGTGAGAATTACACTCAAAGAATTGGTGGACCTTATAATCCACCTCAATACAATATAAGTGGACAGATAAAAGTTAGTGTGATAAATCCAACTTATAACCAAGCTTTCAATGTAACTCAACCTGTTTTAATTAAGTTTAATACAACAAGTGATTGCCCGTCTGAAGGATTGATAATAAATGCAACTTTACCAACTGCACAAATAGAATTGAAATCACCAGAAAATAACTGGGAAACATGTTCACCATTAAATAACGAATATAACGGTTTGTATAACTGCACGTGGAATTCTACTAACAAGACGGAAGGCTTTTGGACGATAAATCTTACAGCAAGCAAACAACCAAATTACAATTTAAATGAAACAATGTTCACAGATTGGTTCCAGCTTGTCAATTGGAATGTTAGCAATACTTCCATTCCAAGCGTTAGTCCAACACAAGGTGGATGGTCAAGAGTATTTAATTATACTGTAGGGGTTTATGATCAAGAAGGAGACACTGTAAACTGTTCATTATTTATTAGTACAGACAACCAAGCTAGCTGGACTTACAAGGGAAGCTATATTGTTTCTGGAACACCTGGTATTCCTACACAGGGAACGTGTTGGAAAGCTATACATGATTTTAATTGCTCGAATATTGATAAGGGATCGAATCAAAAGTGGTTCAAGTGGCAAATAGTAAACGGCAATCCTACCCACGCATGGAACACTACTCCTATTCAAGGTCCAATTTTGAACGAGTCAAATGTTAACGTTGTGTTGGTAGAAGGCGATACTTATCAGTTTAACAGAAGTTCTGGTAGTAATCAAGTAATGAGATTAGCTGTTAACGTTTATGATACTGAAAACTCGACTTTTGTTAACAATTCTAGCGTAAGCTTCTGGATAACAAATGATAATAGTAATTACAGATTAGAAAGAATTAACGTTACTAACTCACTTGGCAATGCTAGTTATTACTTCGACCCGAACTGCACTCATACTGTTGGCAAGCAGTACTGGATAGCTGGTGTAACTGATGGTTGTTATCAAGATACGAATACAACCAGCAACTTCACATTAAATATAACCGGAAACTTGAAGCCAATAATAACTTCTCCAAATGGTAAGAAATATCTTAGAGGAAACTATCCTGATGGAGAAAATGTAACTATAAGAGGAAATGTTACTGATGAATGTAATTTGAACATAACTAATGCTTATGTTAATTTCTCAGCCACTAAGACAGTTACTCAATACTGCAATCCTGTAATAGAACAAGGTTTAAGTTATTATAACTGCAGTTTAAACACATCTGGATTTTCAGCTCAAGGATGGAATGTTAATTTCAATGTTAGTAAAGAACAGTATAACTCGAATTCTACAACTGATGTATTCCAACTATGGCAAAAAGGATTCTGGATAGAAACTAAGCCTGTACTTACTACTAATTTTAGTTATCAAACTTTCGATTATTTAGGCAGTCCTGGAGACAGCGGTTGGGGAGAGACATGGAAATTTGTGTTAAATGCAACAGATGAAGATGGAGATACTCTAGATGTTAACTTATGGATTAATTCAACAGACATGCCAGAAAGTTGGGTGCAAAGCGGTGTGAATAATACTGTTAATGGGACTAACGTAACTATAATTCTTACCTTATCTCCATCACTCAGCCCAACAGAGGCAATGATTCCAAGAAAGTTTAAGTTTAACGTTAGTGAAGTAAAAGACATTTATGGTAACACGACAAAAGATTTTGCTCAGAATATAAACGAAACATCTAACAACACATTCACTCCTATAAAGGATGATATTGAATTTAATCTAATAGAAGGTAACGACACCATAGTAAACAGGACATCTGGTTCACAACATCTTAAAGTAAGAGTTTTTGACAAGGATACAGGAAACTGGGCTTATCAGACTTCAACCTCACCACCATCAGCAAGAATTTGGGTGACAAATAATTATACAAACTATCCAAATAGTTTTATTATAGTACCGCTTGGTGCCTCGCCCACAAACAGAATCTCTCCAAACGGTTTCATAAATACAACCGGTTCTGGATTTGATCCAGACTGTTCCTTTGAAATTGGACCACAAAGATGGAAGGCTGGTACAACTGAAGACAATCAATATTATAAAGCTTCAAACAGCACCGATTATACTATAACGTTAGTTACTGTACCTCTTTCTTATGCGATAGAAGAACCTTTGAATGGTAAAAAGTTCTTAAAGAATCCACCAGATTTGATAGACAATATTTTAGCTAAGGTTAATGTTACAACTAATGACGGATGCGGTTTGGTTATAGCCGATGATGTAAACGTTTATGCGGAAAGAGGAAGCATAGTAAAAGAATGTACGCCTGTCAATGGAGCAGGAGAATATAATTGTACTTTCCTAAACACCACCATAGACAATAATCCTTCATGGGAATATGGATATTGGAACTTAACAACCAACGCAACCAAGCAGTATTATAACAGTTCACCAACTTTGAAAGCAACAAATGCTTTCTATATATCTTCCGAACCAGAACTTTCTCTCCCACCATCTTATATTGTTAGAACTTATGGAACGTATGACTGGGGAGACATTTGGGGATTCAGAGTTGTAGCTGATGATAAAGATTATACTGGAGAAAACGTCAGTGTTATGAACGTATCATTCTGGATAACAACGGCAACAGGAGAAACTTATTATGGATCGCAGATATGTGCGGGAGGTATTAATTGTACCTTAGCAAATCCATTAAACTTTAGTTACATAAGCTTTATGTGTAACAGGTCTTACACTGATGTAGGCTCAAGAAGTTTCAAATTTAATGTAACAGACAACTTTGGATATTATGATAACATTTCTCAAGGGTTTACAATAACTAAAGATAATGCGATTATAGATACTGTTTACTCAAATGTCTCGAATATATCAAGAGAAGGAGAAAACTATGCTAGATTAACTGCTTTGTTTACAGACTCTTGGAGAGGAACAATAGATTTTTCAAATGTTAATGGAAGCGTATCTATAACTAAGAACGATACCTTTGATTTCTATCAACCTCTTCAAACCAATTCTTCAGGATACTTCAATTACGATTTTAATCCAGAATGTGATTACATTGCCGGCAAAAGATGGTGGAAGATAAGTTTGAACGACTCATGCTATGATTTCTCTGAAAGTGCAAATCAAAGTTTAGAAATTTACGGTCAATTAAAGAATTCAGTTTTGTATCCTCTAAAAGATTCTATAATAATTGTTGGTGGTACAATAAACGTTACTTCAAACATTTCAACAGACTGTAACGAAATAATAGAAAATGCAACTATAAAACATGAGAAAAGATATCCAAGCTTAGCTTATGAAATAATACCACCCTCTCCAGCACAAGATATTGGTGGTGGTTTATACAACACTACTTGGAATACGAGTTTCCATGTCGGAGGTTATTATAGCATAAGGATAAACTCAACCAAGCCTTACTATTACGATAACTCGACTTTATTTACGAACTGGATTTATTTGAACAACACGCCTACCAACTATTCTGATGTAAATGTTAGTCCATCATCAGGAGGATGGGGAGCTGTATTCAACTATAGCGTAAAGGTTAATGATACACAGTATGATAATGTTACTTGTACTTTGTTTGTATCAACTGATAACAACGTTACTTGGATTGATATGGGCAATGTAACAATTCAAAGTGGAATTGGTCTGTGTAGCATAAATGTAAATAATTTCAACTGCTCAGATAAAGGAGATGATAATTATTTCAAATGGAGAATAGAAGATGGAACTAATAGTCGTAACACCTCAGATATATTAAGTCCTAACATAACTGCAGATGATGTGGTAATATATTATGTTTATGGAAACGATTCTAGAGTAAACAGGTCTGATAACGCTATTGGTAATAACACCTTGCTTATTGTTAGGGTAAATGACACTATCAAAAATGTTCCAGCAAATGCAACAGTAACTTTCTATGTAACAAACGATGGAAATAACTTTTTACCGAATACAAACACAACCAACTCTTCTGGGTATGCAAATTATTACTTCAACCCAGACTGCCTTCACAGCTATAACGTCGGTATACAAAAATGGAAAGGAAGTGTTACCGACACTTGTTATGTTCAACAAAACACAACCAACTATACTCTAGAAATAAAAGGAGACTTCGACTATTCTCCAAGCGGTTATAGGCAAGGTGCATCTTCAGATATAACAATTTTGAGAACAGAACAAAATATTACTTTAGATGCTGGGAAGATTGGCCAATTAACAATTAAGGACGATTGCGGAAGTCAAACTGATGTAGATAACATAACTATGCAAACAATAAATAATGTTACTAGTGATGCTTACAATTGTACAGAAATAGACCATCTTGGTGCAGGAGTCTACAGATGTAATAGAAACACTTCTGATATGAAAGCTAGATGGTATGATGTTGTTGTAAACGTTTCCAAAGACTATTTCAATAACAAATCTGCCAGAACAAACGGTTCATTCTTCATAGAAACAGCCCCACTACTAACTAATTCTTCAGTAAATTCAACCCAAGGTGGAACCACAGGCGGTTGGGGAGAAAAATTCTTCTTCACAGTTAACGTAACAGATGAAGACTATGACTTTGTTAATGTTACACTATATGTAAGGAGATTTGGCTCTTCAAATTGGTTGCAAGCTAACAAAACAAGTTTTGAATCGCCTGTCATAAATCAAACAGTAAACTTAAGTTGGACAAGGTCATATTGCGAAGCAGGTACATCAGATCAATATCCGCACACATGGGAATTCACATTTAATGCGACGGATAACTTAAATAATCCATTGCCTTCAGGGGATTCTTATGAAACTACTATAAACCCAAAGAATTATTCTTTGGAAAAGGATGATGTCAATCTACAGTTAATGTCAAATTCGTCTATGGAAGTTTGGAGGAATGGAACTGATTATAAGAATCTAAGTTTAAAAGTTTTAGATGCTGATTATGGAAATTCACCTGTAATATCTGGTGTAAACGGAAGTTTTTGGGTAACAACTAACGGCACCACTTTTGCTGGACAAAAGGTTACAACAACAGATACTTATGGTAATTTAACTTACAAGTTCCCACAAGATATACCATCAGGACAAACTAAATGTGATTATAAGACAGGTCCACAAAATTGGTCTGGTGGAGTTTACAATGACTTATGTTATAAAGACAAAAGTAGCATAAATTATACAATCATACTAAAATCATTATTAATACCATCTATATTCTATCCGAATGGAAACGGATACCTTAGAGGAGATTTGGTACCTGTTAATGGAAGTTTAAGCGATGAATGTACGTATGTCGAAAATGCAACTGTTGTCTACACTTATATACCAGACGGTTCTCCATATCAATGCACAGTAGGAGACAACAATGGTTGGAAAGAAGGTTATGGTTGGTATAACTGTACCAAATCTACTAGTGGTAAAACAAAAAGTTGGTACAACATAACCATGGATGTAAGTAAAAACTATTATGCTAGCAATAGCACTATGAAAATAAATGCATTCTTCCTTGGAGATAAACCTGTATTATGGAATCCGAGAGTTGTAATTCCAAATACAGAGCTTCCTAAAAACGGTGGAGGGTGGGGAGAACAATATGAGTTTAAGGTTACATTTAAAGACGAAGATCTTAATCCGAACAATATTAGTCTTTGGAAAAGTTATGATAATGTTACTTGGTATCTAGTTGAAATGAAACCAAATATCCAAGGAATTGGAATTGACGTTTCATTCCTTCATAGGCTTAGCTGTGA
>Ga0315279_10001613_pt1 | contig 36976 bp, 30 predicted proteins | sample YL17G06_20_MG_FD_203694 | JGI IMG/M metagenome (GOLD analysis project Ga0315279, IMG submission 203694) | Sediment microbial communities from Yellowstone Lake, YNP, Wyoming, USA - YL17G06_20 | ecosystem: Environmental > Aquatic > Freshwater > Lake > Sediment | place: USA: Wyoming | collected...
GTGCTGATAGATCTTGCCGGTCAGGGCCTCGGGCACGGGTTGCTCCCAGACGTTAGCCAAAACATGGCCCACGCCCTCTTGGTCCAGGCGGTCCAAGGGAAAATGGCGATAGGTCGGATGCCGGCTCAAGTCACGTACCACTTCCAACAAAGGATGACCCTGCTCCAATTCCACGTCGCGGTAGGTTCCAATCACCAGGAGCGCCATCGAGGGCAGACAGCGGCCCAGGTGACGCAACAATTCCAGGCTGCTCTGGTCTGCCCAGTGCAGATCGTCGAGGATGAGCAGCCAGGGTCGTTCCTGGGTGGCGCGCTTGACGAATTGGGTCAGGCTGGTCATTACGCGCAACTTTTCTTGCTTCGGCTCCAGCGGTGGTGGGAGGGGCAAACCGGGCAACATCTGGCGAATCTCGGGGGCGAGCTGAGCAAAGTTGCCGATCAGTTGACGGGATTGTTCATCCAAGAGCTCGGCGGGAACTGTGGCAAAATAGCTCCGCAGCACTTGTGTGAAGGCATGATAAGCCGGCCCCCCTGGCTGCTCTTGACAGCGCCCGATGAGTAACACGGGAGATTCGCTTTGCGCCGCCACTTGCAGGGCCAGGCACGTCTTGCCAATGCCCGGTTCGCCCGTGATAAAGGCCAGTTGTCCTCGCCCGGTGCGAGCCTCTTCCCAACAAGCCTGCAAGGCCTGCAACTGTTCTTCGCGCCCCACCAGAGTGCGGCTGCGCTGATACGTCTTATCCTCCACGCCAACCATGAGGCTGCTCCAAATGCGCCAGACCTGCTGGGCGCTAGCATAGCGGTCGCCGGGATTTTTGGCCAGCAGCTTGAGGACCAAGTGTTCCAGGGAAAGGGAGAGACGGGGATTCAATTCGCGCGGAGGACGAGGCGGCTGGGACAAGTGCGCCTGTAGCACTTGCCGGTCAGACCCTTCGAAAGGTAAGCAGCCGGTAAGCAATTGATACAACATCACGCCCAGGGCGTAAAGGTCGGTGCGAGCATCTAGAGCCTGCCCCAGAATCTGCTCCGGGGCTAAGTGCCAGGCCGTCAAAAAGAGCAAGGGCGCATTGAGGAGGTCGCGGCCCTCTTCTAAACGCCCCAAACCAAAGTCAGCTAGCTTGGCGCCTTCGGCCGTCAAGAAAACATTGTGCGGTTTTAGATCAGTGTGAATGACGCCCCGACTGTGAGCATATTCCAGGGCGCGAGCAATATCCTGAGTAATATTCATAATCTGGTCGGGGGTCAATGGGCGGGTATTGTCTTCCAAGCGTTGCTGGAGCGTTGGCCCACTGACAAACTCCTCGACGATAAAGATATCATCCTCGTCTTTATCCCACGTGAAAACCTTGACGATATTGCGGTGATCCAAATTGATGATCGGCTGCGCTTGGCGCATGAACCGGTCAAGGGTCTCCTGGCTGAAACAAGACGAAAGGACTTTGAGGGCGACCGTACGGAGGGTATGGGTATCGGATGCTTTGAGCACAGCCCCCAAGCCACTCTCGCTGATCTTGTTTTCAATCTGATAGCGGTCTTGTATCACCTGGCCGCCCAAGTTTAGGGCGTCACGGGCTTGCACAGCCGCCAGCGCCGCCTCCACCGACGGGTAGATGGCAAAGTAATCCGTGTACCCCGCCAGATGAATCACTTGCCGGACGTTGTCCGAGGGAGCCGCCAAAACAATCAAAGCGCCCGTGCGCGCCTGCCTCAGCGCGACGAGCGATTTGAGGCTGGCGGTGGTCAACGTTTCAACCTGTGAGAGGTCAATGATCGAATTCGCAGAAGCGCCTTGTTCGGCCAGGCGAATCAATTGTCTCGCCAACTGATCCACGCCACGCTCGTCGAATACGCTGGTGGGAGTCAACACGGCTGCCTCATTATCGGGCAGCATGTGCACCGCGGCGGTGCCGGGCAGGGTCAGGTCAAGCATCAATCCCTCGTAGGCCACCATCACTTCGCAGGTGGGATAGGTCGAGTCCTGGGTTTGATAGGCGAGCACACGCGAGCGAATTTCTTCGAGCTGCGTGTCGGAATAGGTGGGATCGTGGTGAAACAGCAGCAGCCTTTTAACTCTGGCGGATCGGGCCATATCGGCTCCGATCATGGCGGAACTGTGGCCCCAATCTATCTTTTGCCAGGCGTCCTTCAACGTGTACTGAGCATCGAAAATAAGCGCATCTGCATTCCTGAAGAAATCAAGGTAGGGTTGGAGGCTGGCGGCATCCAGTTCCTTGTACTCGGCGTCGGAGGCGTAAACCAGCACGCTGTGCTGATCCTCAAAGCGAAAACTGCACGAATCACCGGGGTGGGGGTTCCGGATCGTATTGACACGAACTGGGCCGATGGAGACAGGTTGCCCCATTTGCAGGGAGATGAATTCCAGCTTGGCTAACGTGGATGACAATGGAGCAGGGAAATTGACCGGGTTTTGCTGCGCGTCAAGCGATTTCTCCATGTCGTGCATACTATAGATCAAGATGCGGTTGCCCGGCACCAAGGCCGGATTGAAAAATGGGAACCCCTGAATGTGATCCCAATGGGGATGGCTGATAAAGAGGTGCAGCGTGCCCTCGCCACGACCGCAAGGGCCTTTCATCAATTCCAGGCCCAACTCGCGCAAGCCGGATCCCGCGTCTATGATAACGGTTTCGCCCCACGCCTGGATTTCAACACAGGGCGTATTGCCCCCGGCCGTGCCGCGCAACAAGGGAGGCAATTCCCTGACATAGGCCCGGACGGCTTCCATGTCTTGGACGTCTATATCCGGCAGCAACGAAATGGCCTGGCAGATTTTTTCTTCCACTTCCTCAGGTTTGAGGGGGGAAGGAATGGATCCGCGCGTGCCCCAAAACCGTATCTTCATGCGTTCCCTCGGTGCTCAACCTGCCCCACTGGCAACACATCAATTATACTCGAGATTGCAGGATGCACACGTCAATCGAGGAGGCCGTCACCGGCCCAGCGGGTGAAGACAACGCCAACTCTGGATGATGCCAATCGCCAGAGCGACGAAGGTCACGGCCAGGCATCCCAGCGCGTAAACGTCGAGGCTCAGGTTGGGCACGCGGTACAGCGCAATAGCCCCAACGCAGATGGCGATGCCCGACCAAAATAAACGCATGCCTGCGTTGGCATTGGCTGGATACCATAGAGCAGGGTTGTTCAGCGTCTGGGGGACGTGGAAGCCATACCACGGATTCGGGGGAATCCGTTTTTGGACCAACGGAATAGAGAGCACAGTCAGAAACAATCCGCCTGCGACGTACATGATCAAAATGAGGGTCACTGCTTCAACACCTTCTTCAAAAACTGCCCCGTGTAACTGCCCTTGACGCGCGCGACCTCTTCCGGTGTGCCTTCGGCCACGACGTAGCCACCGGCCTCGCCGCCCTCCGGCCCCAGGTCAATGAGATGGTCTGCCACTTTAACGATGTCCGGTTGGTGCTCGATGATGACGACCGTGTTGCCGGCATCCACCAGGCGATCCAATACCTCGATCAGCTTGTGCACGTCCGCCGAGTGCAGGCCCACCGAAGGCTCGTCCAGCACGTACAACGTCTTGCCCGTGCTGCGCTTGGAAAGCTCGCGGCTCAGCTTGACGCGCTGCGCCTCGCCGCCGGAAAGCGTGGGCGCTGGCTGGCCGATCTTGATATAACCCAGGCCCACTTCGTTGAGTGTCGAAAGCCTGCGCTTGAGCGCGGGAAAATTCTCAAAGAACTCGAGCGCCTCTTCCACCGTCATGTCCAGAACTTCTGCAATGTTGCGGCCCTTGTAGCGCACCTGGAGCGTCTCGCGGTTGAACCGGTCGCCGTGGCACACGTCGCACGGAACGAAAATATCGGGCAGGAACTGCATCTCGATTTGGATTTGCCCCTGGCCCTCGCAAGCCTCGCACCGCCCGCCGCGCACGTTAAAGCTGAAACGCCCCGGCCCGTATCCGCGCACTTTGGATTCGGGCAGCTCGGCGAACAGGTCGCGGATGTCGCCAAAGAATCCGGCGTAGGTGGCCGGGTTGCTGCGCGGCGTCCGCCCGATAGGCGACTGGTCAATGTTAATGATCTTGTCAATGTGCTCGACGCCCTCGATGTCCTTGTGCTCCCCCGCGCGCTCGCGGCTGCCGTGCAAGACTTGCGCCAGGCGCTTGTAGAGCACCTCGATCAGCAGCGTGGACTTGCCCGAGCCGGACACGCCAGTGATGCAGACAGACTTGCCCAGCGGGATGCTCACGTCAATGTTCTTGAGATTATTTTCCGTCGCGCCGCGCACGACGAGGAATTGACCGTTGCCCGGACGGCGCTCTTTGGGAATCGGCACCTTGAGCCGACCGCACAGGTACGCGCCGGTGAGCGATTTCTTGTCACGGCACAGGTCTTCCACCGTGCCTTCAAAGACCACCTGCCCGCCGTGCTCACCCGCGCCGGGGCCGAGGTCAACCACCCAGTCGGCGGCCTCTATCGTGTCGTGGTCGTGCTCGACGACGAGCATCGTGTTGCCCAGGTCGCGCATTGCCAGCAGCGTCTTGATGAGCCGCGCCTGGTCGCGCTGGTGCAGGCCGATACTCGGCTCGTCCAGCACGTACAGCACGCCCATCAACTGCGAGCCGATCTGCGTCGCCAGCCGGATGCGCTGCGCCTCGCCGCCGGAAAGCGACCCCGCGCTGCGGTCGAGTGTGAGGTAATCCAGCCCCACATCCACCATGAACTGGATCCGCGCCCGAATCTCTTTCAAGATTTGATGCGCAATCGTCAACTGCCGCGCCGTCAACGCCCCTGGCACAGTTGGTTCCGCCTCTTGCCTCTCGCGCCCTATGCGTCTTGCCGCTTGCCTCTTGCTATTCCCGTTTCCATTCCCCCGCAGCGCCGTCACCCACGCCAGCGCCTTGACCACCGGCAAGCTCGTCACCTCGACAATGTTCTTGCCGCCCACCGTCACCGCCAGCGCCTCGCGCCGCAGCCGCCTGCCCTCGCACGCCGGGCAGGGACGATAGGCCATGTAGCTTTCGATCTTGGAGCGCATGTAATCGGACGTGGTCTCCTGGTAGCGGCGCTTGAGGTTGGGGATGACTCCCTCAAAGCTCGTCTCGAACTGCGCACGCCGCCCGTCGCGCCCGGTGTAATCAATCTTGATGTGATCCGAGCCGGTGCCGTTGAGGATGATGTCAATCTGCGCGTCGTTCAACTCGCGCACCGGCACGTCCATTGGAATCTCGTAATGCTCGGCCACCGACCGCAAGAGCTGTCCATAGTAGCCGTCCTCGCGCGTTGCCGATTCGCCCCAGGCCACGACCGCGCCATCTTCCAACGTCAGGTCGCGGTTGGGGATGATGAGGTCAGGGTCAAGTTCCATCTTGACGCCCAGGCCCTGACATTCCGGGCACGCGCCGTGCGGGCTGTTGAAACTGAACGTGCGCGGCTCGATTTCCGGTAAGCTGATGTCGCAGAACGCGCAGGCAAAGTGCTCGGAGAAAAACAAATCCTCGCCGTGGTCGGCGGCGCTTGCGCCCAACTTGTTCACGATGACGCTGCCATTGCCCAGCTTGAGCGCCGTTTCAATCGAGTCGTTTAACCGCGCGCGATCTTGGGCCGCGCCTTCCGCAGCCTTGCCCTTGATCGCCAGACGATCCACCACCGCCTCGATGGTGTGGTTCTTGTACCGATCCAGTTCGGCCTCTTCGTCCACGTCGCGCACGATGCCGTCCACGCGCACACGCACAAAGCCGGCCTTGCGCACATCTTCAAAGACTTGCTGGTGATGTCCCTTGCGATCCTTGATGAGCGGCGCGAGAACCTGGACGCGCGTGCCTTCCGGCTGCGTCAGCACTGCGTCCACGATTTGCTGCGACGTCTGCTGCTGCACCTCCCGCCCGCAGTTGGGACAATGCGGCGTGCCCACACGCGCGTAAAGCAGGCGCAAATAGTCGTAAGTTTCCGTCACCGTGCCCACAGTCGAGCGCGGGTTGTGAGAAGATCCCCGCTGGTCAATCGAGACCGCCGGCGAAAGCCCTTCGATCTGATCCACGTCCGGCTTTTCCATCTGTCCCAGGAATTGCCGGGCGTAAGCCGAAAGGCTTTCCACGTAACGTCGCTGCCCCTCGGCAAAGATTGTGTCGAACGCCAACGACGACTTGCCGGAGCCGGACAACCCCGTGATGACGACGAACTTGTCGCGCGGGATTTCGACGTCAATGTTCTTGAGATTGTGTTCGCGCGCGCCGCGAACGATAATTTTGTCTTGACCCATTGAACCTTCCGTACCGCGTACTGCGTGATACGTACTGCGTGTTTGTCGAACTTGTATTATACCACCGCGTTAAAAAGGATGAAGGATGAATAACGGTGCTCCTTCATCCTTCAAATCACCGCCGCCCGACCAGGAACATACCGAACAAGGCAATGACTGAAAAGGCGAGGGCCACAGTGCCCACGACGGCAAAGTGGCTCGCCAGTGAGATCACGCCGGCCATGAGCAGCGCCGCAAACACCACGCCCCACACCAGCCGGTCAATCGCGCTCGTCAGTCCCCGGATCTCGCGGTCAAGTTCACGGCTCGGCGAGACCTTCATTTCCAACTCGCCACTCGTGGCCTTGCTAAAGAATCGGTCGGCTTGCGTCGGCAGCCGGACGAGCAAGCTCAATATATCGGTCGCCTTGGCCAGCCAATCGCTCAACCCGCCGGCGAGTTCCTCCTGAAGAATCTTGCTCGCATAAGGCTCCAGCAGAGAAAAATAATTGATGTCGGGATCGAGGCTGGAGCACATTCCCGATAGAATTCCGGCGCAGCGGCCCAGGTAAATAAAATCCTGCGGAACCTGGAACGGCATCTCGTAGAGCAAGTCGCGGAACTGGTGGGCAAAGGTTTGCAATTCACGCTTGTCCATCTTGACCAATTCGGAAGTCGTTATGCCGTAAAAGCGAGCGAACACCTGCTCCGTGGCCTTTTCAATCGCCGCCAGGTCCGCGCCAGGCAACAAGAATCCCAACTCGACTTCCGCGCGGACAATGCGCGCCGCATCCCGCGTCGTGAGGCCCAGCAGCACTTCGCGCAGCTGCGTCCGCACAAAAGGCGCGATGCGCCCAACCATCCCAAAATCCACAAACGTCAAGACGAAGGGGCGCGGACGTGAGGCTGGATCGCCGACGGGACGGACGAACAGATTGCCGGGATGTGGGTCGGCATGGAAAAAGCCGTCCTCGAAAAACTGTTGGAGGTAGGTGTTGAACAGACGGCTGGCGACTTGTCCAAGATCCACGCCGGCGGATCTGAGCGCAGCCACGTCGGTGATCTTGATGGTGGTCACATCTTCCAGCACGAGCACTCGGCGCGTCCCCAGTTCCCGATACACGTGAGGGATGTACACATCGGGATCGTCCGCAAAGTTGGCGGCGAACTTGCCCGCGTTTTCGGCTTCCTGCACATAGTCGAGCTCCTGGTACAGGATGCGACTGAACTCGTCCAGCAGCGCGATCAGATCAACGCGGCGGCGGATCGGCCCATAGTTCCGAATCCAGCCCAGCACCGTGCGCACGGCGGAGAGATCGGTGGTGACGATGAGTGTGATACCGGGGCGCTGCACTTTGACGACGACATTTTCGCCGGTCAACAAACGGGCGTGGTGAACCTGCCCCAGCGAAGCAGCCGCCTCCACACGCGGATCGAAAAAGGCAAAGGCTTTTTCCAGCGGCTTGCCAAGCTCCTCTTCGACAACGGCGCGAATGTCTTCAAATTTTTCCGGCGGGACTTGGTCTTGGAGACCGGCCAATTCGTCCGTGATCGCGCGCGGCAGCACGTCCACCCGCGAGCTGACAAACTGCCCGACTTTGATGAGCACACCACCCATCGAAACGCTCAGGTCGCGGAACTCACGCGCGATGCGCCGGTAACGTTCCAGCGCGCCGCGGTTGACTCGTTCGTGGCCCAGCACGCGGCGCAGCACAAGCTCCCACCCAATGACGGTGAACACCGTGCGAGCGCCAAACCACAGAATGCGCCGCACACGAGCGCGCAGTCGGGCAGAGGAAGGCGATGAGGCTGGCATGGATTTAGAGCCGCCGTTCGCTGCTGTGACCGGGGAAGACTTTGGCTTTAGGGTTGATGTATGTCGCGGCGACGTTGACGGCCACCGTCACCTGCGCAAAGCCGGTGGCGATGAGGTTCACGGCCTCCACCTCCGGCTGAGCCGCAATGTCGCCGGCGGCATACACGCCGGGCAAGTTGGTCTCCATCCGCGCATTGACCTTGAGGTAGCGCGTGCCCAGCAACTCGATGCCCCAATTCCTGATCGCCCCCATGTCGGCCTTAAAGCCCAGGTTCAATAACACAACGTCCACATCCAGCGTGGTTTCTTCTTTGCGATTATCAAAGATCACCACGCGCTCGATCTTGGTGCTGCCCTGGACACTCTTGACTTCGTGGAACAACTTGACGGACACGTTCGAGTGCATCAGATCGGTGACGCTCCCCGGCGCGGCCCGAAACTGGTCGCGACGATGAATCAACGTGACCTGCCGCGCATAGTCCTTGAGATTGAGCGCCCAATCCACTGCGCTATCGCCTCCCCCCACAATCAACAGTCGCTTGCCGCGAAAGAGTGTTTTGTCTTTGATAAAGTAATACACCCCACGCCCTTCAAATCGGTTGATGTCATCGAGCGCCAGCTTGTTAGGCGAGAACGCGCCTATGCCGGCGGTAATGACAACGGTCTTGGTGACATGCCCACCCTCTGGCGTCACCAATTCCCAGAGACCGTCATCGCGCCGCTTGAGGTCCGTCACACGTTGATCCAGACATATCATTGGATTCCACTGCAGCGTCTGCTCAAGGAGTAGCTTGACCAGATCTTTGGCCAACACCTTCGGATGTCCCGGCACATCGTAAATGAACTTTCCAGGATAAAGCACAGCCAATTGCCCACCGACTTCGGGCAGCACTTCAACGATCTTGGTTTTGAGTTCACGCATCCCAGCATAAAACGCGCCAAATAACCCTGCCGGGCCAGCGCCCACAATAGTCACATCGAAGACATCGTTGTTACCGTTTTGCATCGCATCCTCCGCTCAGCAAAATCTTGACTTGCGTGATCACCGTCAAACCGATTGTACTCAAACAGGCCAGGAACGCAAGCCCCAAGAGCGCTGTGTGTCGTATGGCTGTTTCTCAACCACTTGTTTTACATGTAACCTTGTAGATATCAGTTAAGAATCGTAGTCGTAGTAGGGACTGTGGAAATGGGGGAGCGGGTGGCTCTACCCCCTCAGATAGCCCAGTGGCGTACAGCGTCCGCCAGTATTGGTGGTTTTTGCCCGCGTTGGAATTCTCACTGTTGTGGATGTGGGGTGAAACGTTTGGCGTGCCTTTGCTATCCCCGACGGATAACATAAACAGAACTTGAAGCATTGCCAAGATGTAGGGTAGCTCAGAACTTGTCTCCCTATATCTGGACAGCGTTATGACTTCTTTAGATTGACGTAACCATAGTTATCCCCAAATAAGAGCGGTTATCCACAGTTATAGGGGGTTTATCCACAGGCTGAATGGAAAAATAGGGAATAAAAAAGGCCGGGAACCCCCTTTTTCCCGGCCTTGTGAAAGGCTTGTTCAAACACGTTCACTACGGTATAGTCGCTCTCGTATAGAGAGCACTTCGCGCCGCAGGCTGTCATCCTGTTCGATTTCTTCAGTGATCTTGTTAACGCCGTACAAGATGGTCGTATGGTCGCGGCCCCCCATTGCTGCGCCGATCTGCGGAAGTGACGCGCCGGCCTGCTCACGCGCCAGGAACATGGCGATGTGGCGTGGCCGCACCGATTCCTTGCTGCGGCTCTGCCCGCACAGAGCGGCAACCTCGATGCCATAGTACTCGGCTACGACTCGAACGATCCGGTCAACGGACAAAGGTGTGGGGCGGGCCAGCAAGTTCACCAGTGTGACTGAGGCTGTTTCGGCTGTCAGGGGCGCGCCGGTCAACTGCGAATTCGCCACGACGCGATTGAGCGCGCCTTCCAATTCACGGATGTTGCTTTGCACCTGGCGCGCAATGACCTCGATAACTTCGTCGGGGACTCGAATCGGCTGGCCCTCTGCCTTATCGCGCAGAATCGCCATGCGCGTTTCCAGGTCCGGCGGCTGAATGTCGGCGATCAAGCCCCACTCGCACCGGCTGCGCAATCGCTCTTCGAGCGTGCTCATGGCCTTGGGCGTGCGGTCACTCGTCATCACGATCTGCTTGCCGTTGACGTGCAGCGCATTGAAGGTGTGAAAGAATTCTTCTTGCGTGGATTCTTTGCCGGCGATGAATTGGATGTCGTCAATCAACAGCACATCGGTGGTGCGATACTTGGCTCGGAAATCTTCGGTCGTTTGCGAGCGAATGGCATTGATGAGGTCGTTGGTGAATTGTTCCGAAGAAGTGTAGAGCACTTCCATGTTGCGTGCTCGACTGGCATGACCGATGGCATGGAGCAAGTGAGTCTTGCCCAAACCGACGCCGCCATACAGGAACAATGGGTTGTAAGCTGCCGCGGGTTTTTCGACCACCGCCAACGATGCGGCGTGCGCCAGGCGGTTGCTAGGCCCTATCACAAAAGTCTCGAACGTATACCGAGAGTTCAGCCCGAGGTGCGCCACTTCTGTCCGAGACTCGCTGGCGACTCGTTCTGTGGGGCGCGGGGGTTGCGCCTGAAGAAGCGGCCCGCTCTCTCCTGATTCCAGTTCCTTATTCCAAACCACGAAACGAACCTCCACGCTGCGGCCCACGAGTCCAGTCAACGTTCGCTTGATCATCGAGAGCAAGCGATTTTCCAACCAGTCCTTGGCGTATCCGTTGTGAACTCCGATAATAAAAGTCCCATCTTCGCTGGAGATCAATCGGGTGCGTCCCAGCCATGTGTCGAAGGTGGCGCCAGTGAGTTGCAATTGTAACTCACCTAAAGCGGTCTGCCAAATCTGATCGGGCTTCATGGGTGCTCCTTGAAGATCAGATGTCCTGGGCCGGTAGGACAATGACTGCGCAAGAGTAGCGTTGATTGAATTCATCGAGCGGGTTTCCTTGGCTGATCAGACAAGACATTGGTTCCGGTTTACGCGGCAGAAAATCCCATCACTGGGTAAATCCGATGGTTTGGGCAATGTCTTTCAACGCGCCATCCGGCGAGAGTGTGGGAACAGAGGGCAAAAAACTGACGGTGGGGTGACCGTCAGTTCTATTTTGTGTCTGAGCTTGTTTCCTTTGTAGGGAGATTGCTCTTCGGATTTTAGGCGCGCAATACATTCTACCAAAAGCCGCGTCCTTTGGCAATGGGGAAATGGGCTTTTCACCTTAAAATGTAGAATCTTTAAGATTGGTGTTTGCTGGATTGAATCGTTCATGGCATAATGGCTGTGACCGGCCAGCACTTTGCTGGCCGGTGATATTAAGTGGAAAAACTGTTGAGACAAGTTGGTAATGAGTGGAATACAAGTAGATAACACCCAGCGATCTGTGAATCGCATGCGTAACCCGCGCGGCGCGCCAAGGTCGGGATTGCCTAGCCCGATTTTGAGTGTGATTGTGTTTGCATTTGCTGCGGCGCTGTGTCTTGCGGCCGTCATCTTTGTCAGTGTGGTGAACAGCACGTGGACCCATTGGCAATCATCAGGCTCTCCGTCGGTGGGCGGAATTGGCGTCGGCGCGGAAAACAACGAGTATCCGCATTGGGTTGGTAAGGAAAGGGTTAATATCCTGATCCTCGGCGTGGACCAACGCCCCGGCGAGCGCGGGCCATGGCGCACCGATACGATGATCGTCGCGAGCGTTGATCCTGTGTCCAACAGCGCGGGGATGCTTTCGATTCCGCGCGACTTGTGGGTCGAGATACCCGGTTTCGGGCAGGACCGCATCAACACCGCGTATGTGTTTGGCGACTTGAACAAGGTGCCCGGTGGCGGGCCGACGTTGGCGAAAAAGACCGTGCAACTCAATCTCGGCGAGCCGATTCATTATTACATCCGGGTCAACTTTGCTGCCTTTCAACGAGTCGTTGATTTGATCGGTGGAGTGGATGTGTATGTGGAGCAAGAGATTGATGACCCGCTCTATCCCGATATGAACTATGGCTACGATCCGCTGCGGATTCCGGCTGGATGGCAGCACATGGATGGCGCGCTCGCGCTCAAGTATGCGCGCACTCGCCACGGCAGTTCCGATTTTGAGCGCATGCATCGCCAGCAACAAGTGATGCTGGCGGTGCGCGACAAGGTGACGCGTCTGAGCCTGGTGCCTCAACTCTTGCCGCGCGCCCGCGAGATTGCCCAGACACTCGGCGACACCATTCAGACCGATCTCACGCTGGACCAATTGGTGCGCCTGGCTCAATTGGGGGCTGACATTGATCGCGCGCACATCCACTCGGCGACGATTGACGAAACGATGACGCGCAGTTGGACCACGCCGCAGGGCGCGAGTGTCCTGGTACCCGACCGGACCAAAATGGCGGTCTTGCACAGTCTGATTTTCTCGGCTCCCGCAACTTCCGATGACGAAGCGGCTCAACTCGCGGCAGAGTCGGCGCGCATCGTGGTGCTCAATGGCACGCACACGAACGGCGTGGCCACGCAAGCCGCCGAACGGTTGAAGGCGCAAAAGTTACAAGTGTCTTGGGTGGGGAGCGCTGATCGCGCGGACTATGCCCAGTCGCTTGTCCTGGTTTATACAGGCAAGCTGATAAGCGCTCGCGCCGCAGTTCGCGCGTTGGGGCTGCCCGAGTCGGCCATCATCACCGGCGGAGACCCCGGCGGTGACATGGACATCAAAATCATCATCGGCGCCGACTGGAAATGATGCGGGACAAGATGCCATCTTGTCCTACGACAGTTTTTGTTTGACAGCCTCATCTCGCTGTGTTATACTGCGGCCCGTGGGCCGGTGGCTCAATGGCAGAGCAGGGGCCTTTTAAGCCCAGGGTTGCAGGTTCGAGTCCTGCCCGGCTCACAAGAAAAAGCCCCGTCGTGTACGGGGCTTTTTGCTATGCCACTTGCGTGGGTAGAAAGCGGCAAGCTGCAGCCGGGACAAGAGAGGAAACGCACACTCTCTTCTCCTGCAAAACGGGAAAAGGGTCGGGGATGAGGGCGTTACGCTTCGCCTCTGACTTCCGCTTCCAGCCGCGCAAAGAACGCAGCCATAAAGTCGTGGCGCGCCTTTCCGATGCGCCGGCCCGTTTCGGTGGTGAGCCGGTCTTTGATCTTGGCAAGCTTGACGACGAACTCGTGGATGGGGGTGTGCTCACCCCTCGCAGAGTGCTCGTCGTATCCTTTGGGCACCTCGGCCCACAGGCGTTGGCCTGCTGCGCCGCCGAAGGCGAACACGCGAGCCACGCCGATGGCGCCGATGGCGTCGAGCTTGTCGGCGTCGAACAAGCATCTGGCTTCCAGCGTTTGCGGAGGAGGCCCGGCGCGAAAGCGGTGACTGCGGATGGCCTGCGTCACCGCTTCAACTTTTTCCTGCGGCTGACCGGCCAGAATTCCTCGCGCGCGCTCGGCGGCGACCTCTTCGTGTCCCATGCGCCCGTTATCCAGTCCGATGTCGTGCAGCAGCGCAGCCGTGCGGACGATTTCCACATCGGCGCCTTCCGCCTGGGCGATGTGGACGGCCAACGCGGTGACGCGCAGCACGTGATCAAAGTCGTGCGCGGCGTCACCGGTGGCATAGAGCGCGCGGGCCTGCTCGACGCTGATCAACGAGCCGTCTCCCGGCAGCCCACCAACTCGCAAATGATGTCGGCGACCCGGTCGGCGGCGTAAGGTCGCCCCAATTTGCGAGCGGCCTCGGAATATTCGGCCAGGGCGTGGCTGCCTTGTGCTAGCCACTCGCGCAACATCTGCGCGATCAGCTTAGGCTTGGGCGCATAGACGCCCGCTTTGCCGCGCACGACGACCTTTACGTTCCCATCTTCTTGGCCGGGGATGTAACCGCTGACGATCATCGGCAAGCCCATGGCGAACGATTCCGCCACAGTGCTGGGGCCGGCTTTGCTCACCAGGATGTCGGAGGCGGCCATCAGCACGGGGATCTCGCGCGTGAAGCCGAAAATGCGCACGGGGATTTTCCAGTTCGCCAATTGCAATTGGAGTTTGAGGGTTGGGTTGCGCCCCGCGACGATGACGAGTTGAAAATCCAGTTTGGTGGAAGCCAGCGCGCGGGCGATGGGGTATATCCGCCCCAAGCCTTGCCCGCCGCCCATCAACAGCACGGTGGGCAAGTCCGGCTCGAGGTCGAGGTTGCGGCGCACCTCGGGCTTGGGCCGACCGGCCAACTCGGCAAAGCGCTGGCTGATGGGCAGCCCGGTAATGTCTATCTTGTCGCGGCTCACGCCGTAGCCATTCGCCAGCCGGGCCGCCTGCTCGGTGGGCACCATGTAGCGCACCATGCCGGGCGCGCACCACATTGCGTGGATGGAAGCCATATCGGTGACGACGGTGGCCATGGGCGTGTCGTTCTTTTCTTTTTCTTTGGCCCACAACATGGCGTAATTGTAAAGTGGGTGAAACGAAACAATGAGGTCGGCCGGATGGCTCACCAGGACTTCGCGCGCGGTTTTCTGGGCGATCGGCCAGGCCGTGCGCATCAGGAGCCGCGCGCGCTCGGGTGTGTTGGTCAGCCGATAGCCAGGCTCCCAGGTGACTTGGCTAAAGCGCACCATGGATGGGTAAAGCGCGTCGAGCTTGTTGATGGGAAAGGGGGCATAGCCGCCCAATATATCTACCATCTCGAACTGGCAGTCTTCCAAATTGCGGCGGCGCAACGATTCCAGGACCGCTTCGGCGCAGGAGCGGTGTCCCCCGCCGGTATCGGCCATCAGGAGCAAAATTCTGCGAGTCATAAGCCTCCACAGTCGCCCGTTGGGCAAAGCTACCTTGTAGCGTGCAAGTATACCACTAAACATGAAACGTTGGCTTTGAAAAAGCCGGTCTGTGCATACGGGCCAGGTAGGGGAAGGGCTGGTCGGGCGGTGTGTTGACTTTTGATAGCGAGTATGCTAAGATGCGAGCATGTCATCTGGGACTCAGCCTATGCGATCACAGGGCGCGTTTTTGCCTGGTCTGATTTTTTAATTTATTCTTATCTTTCAAGATTACCCGGTGGTCACTCGAACTGCGCTGTGGCAGGGGGGTCTGTCGTCTCAGGTGAGTGTGTGTTCGCACTCACCTTTTTTATTCGCACATTCATACGAGGCCATGTTCTATGAGCATTGAATTCATCTTTCGTATCATTGGGATGGTGGTCCTGGCGCTGGTGGGCCTCACGACGGGGGTCGAGGTAGCCAAGGCGGCCGGAGGCGAGCCCGAATTGTACGCGACCGTGTTCGCGGCGGTTGGTGCGCTGATCGGATTGGTTGCCACGCCCTGGATCACCACCCGGCCCGTAGGAGCGTTGCGCAACCGCATCCGGCAAATGCCGGCGCAACAACTCATCGCCGGTACCTTCGGTTTAACATTGGGGCTGATCGTAGCACTCCTGGTGGCGTTTCCCTTATCGCTCTTGCCGGAACCGTACCGCTACATCCTGCCGCTCGTCGGCGCGGTCCTGTTTTCCTATCTGGGCATTGCCGTGATGGTCATACGCCAGCGGGATATTGCCAACGTGCTTGACGGGCGATTGTTCTTTCGGGGTGGCGAAGCGGCAGCTCTGCCCTCGCGCGAGGAACGTTTTGTGCTGTTGGATACGAGCGTCATCATTGACGGTCGTATTGCCGATGTGGGCCGCACCGGATTCATCACGGGGACGATGCTCGTGCCGCGCTTTGTGCTCAATGAACTCCAGCACATCGCCGATTCATCTGATATGCTTCGCCGCAATCGGGGCCGGCGCGGACTGGACATCCTCAACAAGCTGCAAAAAGATTCCCTCACGCCCGTCCGCATCACCGACATGGATGTGGAAGAAGTGCACGAGGTGGATGAAAAGCTGATTATGTTGGCCAAGCAGTTGAGCTGTCCCATTCTCACCAATGATTATAACCTCAACCGCGTGGCCGAGTTACAGGGTGTGCCGGTGCTCAACATCAACGAGCTGGCCAACGCCGTCAAGGCCGTCTTTTTGCCCGGCGAGACGTTGCGCATCAAGGTCATCCAGGAAGGCAAAGAGACGGGACAAGGTGTGGCCTACCTGGACGACGGGACGATGGTCGTCATCGAGGATGGGCGTCGTTACATCAGCCAGACGCTCAACGTGATGGTGACCAAAGTTTTGCAGACGGCTGCCGGCCGGATGATTTTTGCCAGGCCGGAGAATGGAAACTGATGCAGGGAACCCCATGACCCTTCAAGTCTATAACACTCTGACTCGCCGGAAGGTGACCTTTGTTCCGCTGCAAGAGGGCCGCGTGACGATGTACGTCTGCGGGCCAACCGTGTACGACCACGCACATATCGGTCACGCCAAGTTGTATGTCTCGATGGATGTGATTGTCCGCTATCTGCGCTTCAAAGGGCTGCGCGTGCGCTACGTCCAGAACATCACCGACGTGGGGCATTTGTTGGACACGGGCGAAGACCGTATCCTTAAGGGGGCAGCACGCGAGCGCGTCGAGCCGATGGAACTGGTCGAAACCTACATGCGCGCGTACTTTGCGGACATGGACGCGCTGGGCGTGACGCGGCCTGATATTTCACCGCGCGCCAGCGCCCACATCCTTGAGCAAATCGAGATCGCTCAGGCTCTGATTGCGCGGGGACTGGCCTACGAGGTCAACGGCTCGGTCTATTTTGACGTGACCAAGTGGCCGGAGTACGGCAAGCTGTCCGGACGCAAAGTCGAAGAGCTAGAAGAAGGCGCGCGGGTCGCCGTGCGTGACGAGAAACATCACCCGGCCGATTTTGCGTTGTGGAAAAAGGCCGAGCCGGGACACATTTTGCGATGGACCAGCCCCTGGGGTGTGGGCTTTCCCGGTTGGCACATTGAATGTGCAGCGATGGCCATAAAATACCTCGGCCCGACGTTCGACATCCACGGCGGCGGGCTGGAAAACATCTTTCCCCACAACGAATGCGAGATCGCGCAGAGCGAAGCGTGGACGGGCAAGCCGTTCGCGCGCTATTGGCTGCTGGCAGGGTCGCTCACGATTGATGGCGTCAAGATGTCCAAGAGCCTGGGCAACTTTATCACCATCCAGGACGCGCTCCAAAAGCATCGCGCCGAGGCGATTCGTTTCTTTATCCTATCCAGTCATTACCGCAATCCGGTGGACTATAGCGCCGGAGCGTTGGAGGCCGCCGAGGCGGGGTTGACGCGGCTGCTTAGCCCGCTGGCGCTCGTCCGCGAGCACACGCGCAACGCGCCGGTCGGCCAGGCGGATGCCGACGTGATTGATCTGTTGGACAATCAGCGCGAGCGGTTCACCGATGCGATGGACGATGACTTTAACACGCCGTCCGCGTTAGCTGTGTTGTTCGACCTGACGACGGAAGTCAACAAGCTGCTCAATTCCGGCACAACGCTGACTCGCGGAACGCTGGAGGCGATTGAGGGAACCTATCAATCGTTGGGCGGTCGCGTGCTGGGCATTGTGCCGACCCAGGTTCAGCAAGAGGCTAACGGGGAACTGCTCGACGGGCTGGTCAAGCTGCTGATCGAGATGCGCGCCGAGGCGCGAAAGGCGAAGGACTTTTCTCGCGCGGACGAGATTCGCGACCGGTTGGCCACGTTGGGTGTGGCGCTGGAAGACCGTGTGGATGGCACGACATGGCGGCTCCGGTGATTGATGAGAGAGTTGATTTATGGTCGCAACGCGGTATACGAGTGTCTGCGCGCTAAACGGCGCGAGGTCTTCAAGCTGCTCGTGGCCGAAGGCGCGCAGGAAAAAGGCGTTTTGGCTCAAAGCCTCCAACTCGCCGCTTCCTCCGGCAAGCGTATTCCCCTCCAGCGCGTGCCGCGCGCACAGCTCGATCGGGTCAGTGAGGGACATCAAGGCGTGGTGGCTGAAGTGAGTGGTTATCCCTATGCCGCGTTCGACGACGTCCTTAGCCGACTGATGCGCCCGCCGTTGTTTCTCGTACTCGATTGCGTGCAAGACCCGCAGAACCTGGGCGCACTGCTCCGCACGGCAGAGGCCGTTGGCGTGGAGGGCGTCGTCATTGCCAGGGATCGCGCGGCGGAAATCACCCCGGCGGTCGTGAATGTGTCGTCCGGTGCCACGGAACACTTGCAGATTGCGCAGGTCACGAACATTGCCCGCGCGCTGCAAACGCTGAAAGAGTCCGATGTCTGGGTCATCGGGCTGGACGCTTCGCGAGCGCCTGGCGTGCAGGATTATGCCACGGTTGATCTGCGTGGGCCGCTCGCCCTCGTCGTCGGCAGCGAGGGGCAGGGCATTCGCCGCCTGGTGCGCGAGACGTGCGATGTCCTGGTCAAACTGCCGATGCACGGCGCGGTGAGTTCGCTGAATGTTGCCGTGGCTGGCTCCATCGTGCTTTACGAAACGTTGCGCCAACGCAGAACGGGCGCATAGCGTGCCTCGCAAACTGTAGGGGAAACAGTGGTTTCCCCCATGCCACACCCGCCATTCGGACGGCAAGTCATAGGACAAATGCCAGTTGACAATACGCCGCTCTAAGGCGTATACTCTTAACAAGAACACACAGGGGCGTGAATCTTGCCTGTCATCAGCGGTGTGATTCAACCAAATATCGAACGGAAGGGAACACGATAGCCTGGCGGCTGCGTGTTCTCTTTGTTTTTGTCGGGGAGCAATCCCACATCAACCTCAGGAGGAAGATATGGACTCTGGCATGATCGGCAAAATCGAAAAAGCTATCCGATACGCTCAGGAGCGCGACCGCTTCCAATTTGAACAGTTCACGGTTCAAGTGCGGGGGACTCACAACGCGCACACTGTTTCATACGACGAAGGCAAGCTAACTTGCACGTGCGAGTTTTACGGCACTCGCGGGGCGTGCAGCCACACGATTGCGATTGAAAAAGTTTTGGGGGAGATGCTGCCGGGGGCAATCCCCGCTGTCATGTCCAGGCAGTGACAACAGAATAGGCCGAACGGCGGGCGAGGAAGATTCCTCGCCCGTTTTCGTTGTCGGGTCAAGGGTTGCATGGTATACTCGGCTCACTTTTAGAACGGAGCATCACTTTGAAGCGTTGGCAATTCTGGCTGGGCGTGGCGATCAGTGTGTTGTTGATCGGGTGGACGCTGCGCGGCTTCAAGCTAGCGGATGCGTGGGAAGCCGTCCGACACGCGAATTACCTCTGGATCATTCCAGGCGTGGTGGTCTATTTTGGCGCGGTCTGGGCGCGGACATGGCGCTGGCATTACCTGCTGCGCCCACTCAAGCGTGTGCCGTTGGGCAAATTGTTTCCCATTGTCGTGATTGGTTACATGGGCAACAATGTTTACCCGGCGCGCGCGGGCGAGTTTATCCGCGCGTATGTGCTCAAGCGCAACGAGAATGTCAGCGCCAGCGCCAGCTTTGCGACCATCGTCGTCGAGCGCATCTTTGACGGCATCGTAATGCTGATCTTTGTGCTGGTCGCGCTGCCGCTCGCGCCGTCACTCCCCGACTGGCTGAGGCGTGTGGTGATCCTGGGCAGTGTGGTATTCTTTGGCGCGCTGGTCGTGTTCCTGGCGCTGGCGAGTGCGCCCAATCGGTTCGCGGCTGTGTATAATGGGATGGTTTCTCGTTTTGTCCCGGCCCGACTGCGGCCTGGCGTGGTTGGCATCCTGGATCGTTTTGTCGAAGGGCTGGCGTGCTTGCGCAGCCCGCTCGACCTGTTGATGATTTTCGTCACGTCGCTCGTCATCTGGCTGACAGAGACAGTCAAGTATTGGTTCGTGATGCACGCTTTTCCCGGCCACGGTTTTCCGGTGTCGTTCTTTGCGCTGATGCTGATGAACGGCGTGGTGAACCTGGCGACGACGATCCCGTCTGCGCCGGGTTACGTGGGCACGTTCGATACACCCGGCATCGAGGTTCTCAAGGTGTTTGGCGTGGAGGCGGCGACGGCGGCGGGGTATACGGTCGTGCTGCATGTGGCATTGTGGTTGCCCATTACGTTGCTGGGTTTTTGGTACCTGGCGCGCGAGGGGGTAAAGTGGAGTGATTTCAGGCAGGCGGAACAATTGAGGCAGGCGCAGTGATGTGTATTGCGTGCTGCGTGCTCCGTTTACGCCGTAATAGGGAGTCAACGTGAAAGTAGCCATCATTGGCGCAGGCGCGGCGGGATTGGCTGCCGCTTACGACCTTGCTCGTGCCGGGCATTCCGTCACGGTGTACGAGGCCGGCCCGGCGGTCGGTGGGCTGGCCTCCGGCTTCAAGGCGCCGGGCTGGGACTGGTCGGTGGAGCGGTTTTATCACCACTGGTTCGCGTCCGATTCTGACGTGCTGAACCTGATCCGCGAAATCGGCCAGGCCGACAAGATTGTGTTTCCCACGCCCCAAACGGCAGTTTATCATGCAGGCAAGTTCTATTCGCTCGACGGTTCGCTGTCCACCCTCCTTGGTCTAAAGTGGCTGGACAAAATCCCAGGCTCCGGGTCGGTGGCGCGCGGGATATTGGTTTTCAAATTCCCCGGTCTTTCGTTTCTGGATAAAATTCGTTATGGTCTCATGGGCGTGTATCTCGTGTTGACGCCGTGGTGGAAACCGCTGGAGCGTGTCACGGCGCACGAATGGCTTTCTCGCTGGGCGGGTCAGCGCGGTTACAAGGCGTTGTGGGAGCCGCTCCTCATCGGTAAGTTTGGCGAGGAGAATTGCCGCGACGTGAACATGGCCTGGATGTGGGCGCGCATCCACAAGCGCACCCCGCGCCTGGGCACGTTCGCCGGCGGCTTTCAGGCGTTCTTTGACGCGCTGGCTGATAAGGTGCACGAGTTGGGTGTGGACATTCGTCTGAAATGTCAAATCTCAAATCTCAAATCTCAGGTCTCAAATGGCAAGTCACGACTGATGGTGCAGGCAGCGGACGGCGAGGCGATCTATGATGCGGTGATTGCGACGACGTCGCCGCGGCTGCTGATGCGCCTCGCGCCGGAACTGCCGGCGTCGTACACCGAGCAGCTAGGCAAGCTCAAATCCATGGGCGCGGTGGTGCTGATCCTCTCGCTCAAGCACCAGCTCAGTGAAGGGGGCATCTATTGGCACAACTTGCCCAAGGGCGAGGGCTTTCCCTTTCTGGCGATGTGCGAGCACACCAATTTTGTCTCGCCTGAACACTTTGGCGGCGATCACATCATCTACTGCGGCGACTATTTGCCGCCCGACCATGAATACTTTACGCTTTCGCAGGACGAACTGCTGGCGCGTTTCCTGCCGTCGCTTGCGCGCTTCAACCCGAAATTCGATCCGTCATGGATCAAGCAGTCATGGTTATTCCGCGAAACCTATGCCCAGCCTGTACCGCCCGTGAATCATTCGCGCAACATTCCCGACGTGCGCACGCCTATCCCCGGTTTGTATCTGGCCTCGATGAGCCAGGTCTATCCGTGGGATCGCGGCACCAACTACGCCGTCGAGTTGGGGCGGCGCGTGGCGCGGTACGTCACAGAAGACGGGCAAAAGTAACACAATCAGCGTTGGGTGGCTTTTCAGTTTGTATAATGCCAGTAGAGATGGCGATTTGCCAAGCGGTATTGAATGATGAATACACCAACAGAACAAACCGTTATTAACAGATTAGTTCAATGGGCTGAAAAGCGAGAAACTATTCGGGCAATGCTCTTGTTTAGTTCCCGTACAAATCCTACTGCCTCCGTAGATATTTTCTCTGACTATGATATTCTCTTCGCTGTCTCTGATATCCATCCATTTCACATGGATGATCACTGGCTGGAAGATTTCGGGAGGGTTTTAGTCGTCTACCGCAACCCGATTGGTCTTGAATATGGTTTTGAAAGCTTCGGCTTTATTACCCATTACCAGGATGGCACCAAAATCGATTATTGCTTCTACCCGGTTGAATTCTTACGATGGGCTGTGCAACAGCCCAGGCTTCCCGATGATCTAGATAGTGGGTACAGAATTCTTGTTGATAAGGATTGTTTGACCAATGGCTTGAAACCACCCACCTACACAGCTTATCTTCCCAAACCACCCACAGAAAGAGAATACAGAGCAATCGTTGAAGAATTTTTCAATGATTCAATTTATGTGGCCAAACACCTGTGGCGGGATAACTTGTTCTCGGTTAAACTCAGCTTGGATCATATCATGAAATTCCAGTGTCTTCGGAAAATGATGGAATGGCGCATGGAGATTGGGCAAAATTGGAGTGTAAAGTTAGGGGCAGGTGGGAAAGGATTGAAGAAACATGTAGAACCTGCGCTCTGGACAGAACTAGACAACACATATGTTGGCGCAGGAATAGAAGAAAATTGGGATGCCCTCTTCAAGACCATCTATCTGTTTCGAAAAGTTGCCTGTGGAGTTGCGGATCGATTAGGCTACACATACCCTGACAATATAGATCGGGGAGTAACAGAACTTCTGAATAGAGTGAAAGGCTTGAAAAATTACGACAAACTCTTGTGACGGACATACTCTTCTCCCTGGAAAGCCACCCAGGGCGATACGCGATTCGCAGTACCCAATAGAGGAGTGAGACATGAGAAACATCACTGTCGTCGGTGTCGGGTACGTCGGTCTGGTGACCGGCACGTGCTTTGCCGACCTGGGCAACCGCATCGTCTGCCTGGACGTTCAGGAAGAGCGCATCGCCAATCTCAAGAAAGGCGTCCTGCCGATCTACGAGCCGGGCCTGGAGGAGATGGTTGCGCGCAACGTAAAGGCAGGACGGTTATCCTTTACCACGTCGTATGCGGAAGGCGTGAAGGTGGCCGAGTTTGTGTTTATCTGCGTCGGCACACCGTCCGATGTGGATGGCGAGGCCGATTTGCAGTACGTGCGGGCCGCCGCCGAATCCGTGGCCGACGTGATGGATCACTCGCTCATCATCGTCAACAAGTCCACCGTGCCGGTGGGGACGGGCGACTGGGTAGCCGACATCGTCAAGGCGCGGCAAAAGACGCCTGTGCCGTTCAGTGTGGTCTCGTGTCCCGAGTTTTTGCGCGAAGGTTCTGCCCTTACCGATTTCATGAACCCCGATCGCATTGTGTTGGGCAGCCTGGATCGGGAGGCTGCCGAGAGCGTCGCCCATCTTCATTTGCCGCTGCGCACCACGCTGGTCGTCACCGACTTGCGCACTGCTGAGATGATCAAATACGCCAGCAACGCTTTCCTGGCGACCAAGGTCAGCTTTATCAACGAGATCGCCAACATCTGCGAAGCGTTGGGCGCGGACGTGAAAGAAGTGGCGACGGGCATGGGCTTTGACAAGCGCATCGGGCGACACTTTCTCGACGCCGGCCTCGGATGGGGAGGGAGTTGTTTCCCGAAGGACGTCAAGGCGCTGGCGCACATGGCGCATGAGAAAGGACGTCACCCGCAACTCTTGCGCGCCGTGATGGACATTAATGCCGACCAGCGTCGCGACGTGGTGGCCAAACTCAAGGGCATCGTGGGCGATCTGCACGGCCAGACGATTGCGTTGTTGGGCCTGGCGTTCAAGCCCAATACCGACGACATGCGCGACGCACCATCGGTGGACATTGCTCACATGCTTCTGGCCAAGGGCGCGCGCGTGAAGGGCTATGACCCGGTGGCGATGAGCGTGGCGGCGCGTGTGCTGCCGCCCTCCGTCCAGTTGACCGCGGATGCGTACGAGTGCGCGCGTGACGCCGATGCCGTCATCATCGTGACCGAATGGAACGAGTTCAAGCAGCTCGACCTGGCGCAGCTCAAGCAAGTGATGAAGCAGCCCGTCATCGTTGACGCGCGCAATATTTACGAGCCGGCGCAGGTCAAGGCGATGGGCTTTACCTATCGCTGCTTTGGGCGCGGGTACGACGGAGAGGGATAGACCTTCACCTCCCCGAAAGCCTCCAAGCTTTCGGGGAGGTTTTTGTTTCCGTGATATAATGACCTAATCTCAAGCCAAGGAGGTTATATGACACAACGACCGAATCCTCGCAGCAAGCGGCCCACGGGCCGTCGTCCCAAGCTTCTGGCTCGCAACGGCACGACCAAAGCGGTGCTGGAAAATGGCTTGACCGTCGTCGTCCGTGAATCGCACAACGCGCCGGTGTCCACGTTCTGGTGCTGGTATAAAGTCGGCTCGCGCGTCGAGCGGGCGGGCATCACGGGCATCAGCCATTGGGTGGAGCACATGCTGTTCAAGGGCACGCCCACTTTTCCCAAGCGCGAATTGGATCGCCTGATTTCGCGCGAGGGCGGCAGATGGAACGGCATGACCTGGTTGGACTATACCACATACTTTGAGACGCTGCCGGCAGACCGCTTCGACCTGGCGTTTCGCATCGAAGCCGACCGGATGGTCCACGCGGTCTTTGACCCCAAAGAGGTCGAGTCGGAGCGCACGGTTATCATCAGCGAGCGGCAGGGCGCTGAGAATAGCCCGACCTTTCTGTTGAGCGAAGAAGTCCAAAACGCTGCGTTTCGTGTCCACGGCTATCATCACGAAGTCATCGGCGACCTGTGCGACCTGCAAACGATGACGCGCGATCAACTCTACCAGCACTACAAGACCTATTACGCGCCCAACAACGCAGTCGCCGTGGCAGTGGGCGATTTCAAAGCTGCTGACGTGCTCAAACAGATTCAGGCTGCGTTCGGCAAGATCAAGCCGGGGCCGGAACTGCCCGCGATCCATCGAGAAGAGCCGCCGCAAAAGGGCGAGCGGCGCGTCACAGTCGAAGGGCCAGAGACGACAGCTTATGTGGAAGTAGCCTATCGCGCGCAGCGTGCCGTCGAAAGCGATTTTCCGGCGTTTGTAGTGCTCGATGCCATCCTGGCTGGTGCATCGTCGCTGGGTGGCAGCGGTGGCGGAACGAACGCCAGTTCACGGCTCTATAAAGGCTTGGTGGACACGGAGCTGGCAACTGATGTTTCCGGCGGACTTATTCCGACGGTTGATCCGTTCCTATATGGCATCTCCGCCACCGTGCGTACAGGCCGCACGCCCGCCGAGGTCGAAGCCGCACTCGATGCCGAGTTGGCGCGCGCCGTGGCCGAGCCGGTCACCGAACAAGAGGTCGCCAAGTCCATCAAGCAGGCCAAAGCGCAATTCGCCTATGGCAGCGAGTCGGTGACGAACCAAGGGCACTGGTACGGCTTTTCGGAAATCTTTGCGGATTACACCTGGTTTGAAGTGTACCTCGACCGGCTGGCCGCCGTCACGGTGGACGACGTGCAGCGCGTCGCCAAGACGTACCTGACCCAGAGCAACCGAACGGTCGGGTGGTATGTTCCAAAACAAGGATGAACCATGACATCAATTCCTGGACCTGATTCGATTGTGCGTCGCGAGTTTCCCAACGGGATGACAGTGCTCGTGCGCGAAAACTTTTCCAGCCCATCGGTGGTGATAGATGGAATGCTGCGCGCGGGCGGAGTGGACGATCCGCCCGATCAAGCGGGGCTTTCGTCTTTCATGGCGGCGTGCTTGATGCGCGGGACAGAGCGCCGCACATTCCAGCAGATTTACGAAGAGATCGAATCCATCGGCGCGGCGGTGGACGTGGGCGGCGGGCTAAATACCTCCAGCTTTGGGGCGAAATCGCTGGCCGAAGATTTGCCGGTGGTGATTGACATTTTGGCCGATGTGCTCCAACATCCGACGTTCCCCGCGGCCGAAGTGGAAAAAGAGCGCGGAGAAATCCTCACTGACCTTGAAGAGTGTGCGCATGACACACGCCGGATGGCCAGGCTCACATTCCGCAAGCTGCTTTACCCTGCCGGGCATCCCTACAGCCGCAGCATGGAAGGGTATCCGGAGACCGTTCAGGCGATCTCGCGCGATGACTTGATGAATTTCTACCAATCTCGTTACGGTGCGAAGGGCATGATCGTCAGCATCGTCGGCGCGGTCAAGGCTGAAGCCGCGTTCGAAGCATGGGAACGCGCCTTTAGCGCATGGCACGGCGCAGACGGCGCAAGCCTGCGCGCGCCACTTCCACCAGCGCCTCAGGTGACGGAGGTGCGCCGTGCGTTCGCTGCTGTCCCCGGCAAGACGCAGAGCGATATCTTACTGGGCTTTGTCGGCCCGGCGCGCGCAGAGCCGGACTATTTGGACGCGGTGCTGTGCAACACTATCTTGGGCGTGTTCGGGCTGATGGGCCGCCTGGGCCAGAACGTGCGCGATAAGCTGGGCCTGGCGTATTATTCGTACAGCGGCGTGGAAGGCGGCTTGGGGCCGGGGCCGTGGGTGATCGCTGCTGGAGTGAACCCTGCCAACGTCGAGCGCGCCGTCGAAGCGATGCGTGCAGAAGTTCGCCGTATCCGCGACAAGACGGTGGGCAGCAAGGAATTGGCTGATAACAAAGCGTTCGTCACCGGCTCACTGCCATTGGAATTGGAGACCAACGATGGTGTGGCAAGCATCCTCCTCAAAATGGAACTCTTTGGTCTGGGACTGGACTACCTGGAGTGTTACAAGGACATGATTTACGCCATCACGCCCAAGCGCATCCAGGCCGCCGCGCAGAAATACCTTGACCCGGATCACTATGCGCTGGCGATTGCCGGGCCACAATGAAAACATCAAATTTCAAACGATGATGCACGTCCAAGATTTGACATTTGAGACTTGAGATTTGCTTACGACAGGCGTTGACATTGTTCATGTGCCGCGCGTGATAACGGCGTTGGAACGCTTTGGCCCACGGTTCATCGAGCGAGTGTTCACCGAACGCGAGGTAGCTGCGTCGCATCGGTATCCGCACGAGCTGGCGGCGCGCTTTGCTGCCAAGGAAGCCGTGGCCAAGGCATTGGGTGTTGGGATGCGCGTGATGTCGCGCGATGGCGTTGGCTTCCGCGAGGTCGAGACGCTGCGCGACCTTCGCGGCAAGCCCGTCGTCGTGCTTTCCGGTCGAGCCGCCGCCCGCGCGCAAGAGCTGGGGCTGAAGGAATGGGCCATCAGCCTGAGCCATGAGCGCGAGTACGCGATTGCGTTCGTCGTGGCGCAATAGGCCGCTATTAGTATAGCGGCCTACGGTTTCGTTTCTCGCAGGGCGCTATCCTCATAGCGCCCTATTCTTCACCATTCATCAATCTGGGGACGAGCGGTAATGCCACCGGGCAGCAAGTTGGTCAGCTTTGACCCGGCTGTTACTTGTGCAGATTTTTCGCCGCGATGAACGCTAACCCGTGTTGGGTCAACTCTTCCGCCGTGTGGTTGAGCGCGGCATGCTTGTCCATGTAATTGGCGAGCAGGAGCGGCATCAAGCCCTTGGCTTCCACGTCGGCCTTGGGCAAAAAGTATTCAAGAATGTCCGACGGATGCTCGCGTGTGACTTCGGTTTCAGGATCGCCGCCTTCGTGCTTGGCTGAGATGTTCTTGACGTGTTTCGCCAGCTCCATCAACTCGGCGCGGCGGTCGTAGGGCTGGCGGACGATGTGCTTGTAACATTCGGTGATGTGATGCTCGATGCGCACCACGTCCTCAAAGCCCAGTGCGCGGCGCACGTCGGCGCTCACCTCGAGGGTGGCATTGTTCACCGAGTTGCTCAGATTGAACCCGATGAGCGGCGTGGTGCCGTCGGGCCGTGAAAAGAGTTTCGCCATCATCAGCGTCCACAGCACCGAGTAGGGATTGTCGTTGCCGACGAACACCGAAATCTTGAACTCGTTGTTGATGCCCAGCCGGTGAATCAGATGGCCTACGAGGATCGTGCCGGGGTTGATGTTGAGCACCTGGTAGATGCCATAGTTGGTGTAGTAATACAAGAACTCGTCCAGCCACTTGAGCGGATACTCGTTCGGCTCACCGATGCCGCCAAAGTAGCCCGTGATCGTGTCCGGCCCGCCGAGGTGGACATTGGAGCCATCGGTGCCCTTGGTGTCTAGCGTGTCCACGTAGGACGCGCCGACGATTTGCATCGCCGCCATGCCGGCGAGCAGGTCGCCCTGGTCGGCTTCCGATTCCTTCATGCAGCGGACGCGGATAAAGCGGCCCGGCATCAGCTCGCCACGCTCGATGCATTGCTTGGCTTGCGCGATGATCCACGGGAAATACTGGAACGCGCTAATTTCCAATGTCACCGCGTAGGCCTTCTTGAAGCGCAGCTTGTCGGCTTGGTCGCCCAGCACCTTGCGGCGAAAGTCGGCCACGCTGATGAACGCGCCTCGGTCGCGCTGTTCGAGCAGCCACTCCAGGTCAGGCACGTAAGGCGAGTTCATGGCCCGCAAGCGGGCCATCAGGTCGGGCAGCTTGCGCGCCTCCTCCGACTTGCGGTTGATCTCGTCAATGCTGCCGTATTTGGCGATAACGGACAGGATGTCGTTGACCAGCTTGTTGTTCGGGTCCAGCAGCAGCTTGTTGACCTCAGCCAGATTCGCGGCAGGGATTTTGAGTTGCGTGCGCAGTTTCTTGTCCATTTGCACCTCCTTGCATTTTGCCTCGTGCATCCTGCGACGTGTTCCGTATTTCGTGCTTACTCGCCCAGTAGCTTTTTCAGTTCGGCGTATTCTTCGTCTTTCATACCGAACCAATTTTCGGGCTGCGGGAATTGCTGGCTGGTCACTTCGGCCACATACTGCTTCAGCCCGTCGCCGATGACCTTGCCCGCATCGCCAAAGACCTTGGCCATCTTGGGCTTGAACTTGGGGTAAAGCCCGAACATGTCGTGGAAGATGAGGAGTTGACCGTGCGCATGCGGCCCGGAACCCAGACTGATGATGGGAATGCTGGCTCGCTGAGTGATGATCTCGCACACGCGGTCGGGCACCATTTCCAGGAGGATGCTAAAGCAGCCCGCATCTTCGATGGCCTTGGCGTCGTCAATGATTTTCTTGGCCTGCGATGCGCTCTTGCCCTGCACTTTGTATCCGCCCAGCGCAGAAACGCTTTGCGGCGTCAGCCCCAGGTGGCCCATGCACGGGATGCCGGATTTGACGATGCCCACGATGCGGTCGGCCATCTCTGCGCCGCCTTCCAGCTTGACCGAGTCGCAAGCGGCTTCGGCCATGAATCGCCCGGCGCAGCGAATGGCCGTCTCGACGGATGGCTGATAAGTCATGTAGGGCATGTCGCCGATCAGCCAGCAATTGGGGCTGCCGCGTCGCACGGCCTGGACGTGAGGCATCATCACGTCCTGCGTCACCGGCAGCGTGGAATCGTAGCCCAGGATCGTCATTCCTAAGCTATCGCCGACGAGCACCATGTCTACCCCAGCCTTTTCCACCAGGTCGGCCATGGGATAGTCGTAGCAGGTGATCATGGTGATGGGTTCGCCCTTGCGCATTTTGTCATAGAGATAGGTGAGGGTAACTTTTTGTCGTCCAGCCATGCCAGTACCTCCTTCGGAGAGTGGATTCGTGGATTTCCCGTTGCGCCCTGGCGGGCGCTTCTACGGGTGAGTGTAGCACAAACACAAGTGGATTCCACAGTGGCAAATGTCACCTTCGGACTCCGCTTTCCTTACTGTCTACAAGCCCGAGGCTGTTCAGGCTTGGAAACGTCCTGAGCACGTTTCTTGCTTATGGCATGGTGTTGTCTGTCGGTGGAACGCCCCCCCGTTTTCGGGCTTCTTGTCTGAGCGCGTGCGCCACTGCGCCAAAATCAATATTGTTGGGACAATTAATGTAACATTCCTGGCAATCTTCGCACGTCCAAATTGTCCGGCACGCTAGCACGCGCTCGTCGTTATCACGGATGCGCTGAATGACTTCACACGGGAGCAAATCCCACGAGGAGGCGGACTCACAATCACAGGACTCGCATTGGCTACAATCGCGAATATCTTGCCCACTCACATTTAGAACGATAAAGCGCAACGGCCCTCGGTCAGCGGCCATTCCACGACCTCGATAAAAGACCTCCGAGGTTTGAGACCTCGGAGGTTTGGTTTATGCTACAAAGCTCTTTTCGTGCAACAGTGGATACGGGTCAACGATGCACTTTTTCAGGAGCATGGATTTTTCGTCCAGGCCAAAGGCCAACGCCATCAATTGTGTGGCATATAGAATGGGCATCTGGAAATCCAGCCCTTTGATCTGCACCTGGCGCGCGTCCAGGTTCGAGTCGCACAGCGGGCAGACTGTGGCGATCACGTCCGCGCCGTGCGCGCGCGCGTCTTCCAGTACCTTGCGAGCCAGCGCCAGCGCCGGCTCGACCTGCGAAAAGACGACACTCCCACCACAGCAATCGGTCTTGCCATTCCAGTCAATCGGCTCGGCTCCCAATGCGCGCATCAAGTGATCCATCGTCATCGGGTATTCGGGATGCTCGGCCTCGGTGATGGCCGGCGGGCGACTGTATAGGCAGCCATAGTAACAGGCGACGCGCAAACCCTTGAGCGGCTGAGTCACGCGCGCGGCAATCTTGTCCAACCCGATCTTGGTCACGATCGTGTCGAGCAAATGCTGAACCTCGACGCTGTTCTGGTAGCGGTAGCCGATCATGTGCTCCACCTCATCGGCTAGGTGCGCGTCAGCTTCTACGGCGTGCGCGGCCAGCTTGAAGCGGCTGTAGCATGAGCTGCATGGCGCGGCGACTTGCTTCAATCCGCTCTTTTCGATGAGCGAGAGGTTTTTGATGGGAAACGCCGCCGCCAGCACGTGATCGGTGTTGTGCGCGGGCGAGCTGCCGCAGCATACCCAGCCGTCCGGCTCGACCAATTCCAGTCCCAATTCCTTGCAGATGGCCTTGGTCGAAACGTTAAACTCGGCGCCGGTCGAATGGAGCGAGCAACCGGGATAGTAAGCGATACGATTTTCCGCCGGCTCGACCTGCTTGACGTGCTTGGGAACCTTGAGCGGCGCGGGGACAATCGAAGGGATCAGGTTGAGCTTGCCCTTGCGCAGCATGGGGATGCCCATGTCCATGTCTTGCATGAGCCGCCCAAAACGCAGGTTGCGCTCGCCCAACAGGGCCGGCTCATACAGGCGACCGAGCAGCTTGATGTCGTGCAGGAAAATATCGTTAAAGGTGGTGGCGTCCTTGACCGCAGCCTTGCCTTGCCTGCGCGATTCGATGCGCAGTGCGTCCATCACGCCCGCGATGTCCAATCCCTGCGGGCAGCGTGTGGAGCACGTCAGGCACGAGGCGCACGTCCAGATGGTCGTGCTTTCCAGCACGGACTCGTCGCCGAATTGCACCATGCGCATCACCTGGTTCGGCTCCAGGTCAAAGTGCTCGGCCATCGGGCAGCCGGAGGTGCACTTGACGCACTGGTAGCACAGGTAGACGTTTTGCCCGGTCTCTTCTTGAATCTTTTTTGCCAGCTCGGTCGAAATCTCGGTTGCCACAGTCATCCCCCATATTGCGTGTAGCGTATTCCGTTACGCAATTCGGAATACGCAATTCATCCTACATCCCTCGTTCCAATGCTTGCTGTAGCGCCTCCCGGCAACTCGCATCCAGCGGAAGTGCGTCCAGCTTGTGCGCCGCTGTGTGATGGTCGTAATGCAAATGATGAATCTTGATCGTCCCGTCCGTCCACGCGGCAAAGGTAGCGTCCGGCACTCCGTAACGCGGCGCTCCCAGGCTGCCCGGCGCGACGATGACCTTGTGGGCATAGGGATGCCCGCCTCCAATTTCGCGAATGCCGGGGCGATGCGTGTGGCCGATGAGCACTACGTCGGCTGCAATATCTTTGAACTCGGCCTCCAGCAACTCTTTCGGCGCGGTCATCAGGTCGAAGCGATCAAACAGGCCGGTCGGCCCGGCGTGCGTCAGATGAAAGGTGCAGTCGGATAGTTGGATAGTCTGGCAGCCGGCTAGGCTGGCAATGAAATCGCGCGACGCCGGTGAAAGCGATTGCGCAGCGAACTCGATGGTGGCATCTACGCCGCAGCAGACTCGGCTGCCGGGGAGCAGTGCATCTGCATCGAACAAAGCTTCGTCGTGGTCGCCGCCAACTGCGTGCGTTGCGTTTGCGCGCAACCACGCCGCGCAACGGTCGGCATCTGCGCCCAAACCCACCACGTCGCCCAGGAACAGCACCGCGTCCGGCTTGCGCTCGGCTTGCTGAAGCGCCCAGAGCGCCTCCCAGTTCGCGTGGACGTCGGACAGAATCAGAAATCGCATTCACTTGACCTCATCCCCCAACCCCCTTCTTCTCGCCGTAACCGGCGAGGAGAAGGGGGCCAGAGGGTTGAGGAGAGTTTAGAACTTGCGGAACTTGGCCTTGGGCGCTTTGCACACCGGGCATGCTTCCGGCGGCTCGCCTTCCATCGTAAAGCCGCACGCGGTGCAGACCCAAATGTCAACGGCGGCCACATCTTTGCCCGCCTCGACGGATTGCTTGGCCGCGCCATACAGCTTGGCGTGAACCTTTTCCGCCTCGAGGGCCGCGTTCATCGAGCGCAGCGCCTTCTTCTCGCCTTGCTTTTCGGCCACGGCCATATAGTCCGGGTACATGTGCTCAATCTCGAATGTCTCGCCGCCAAAGGCTCCTTCCAGATTGGCTACGGTACCCTGGATGCCTTCCAGCGCGCGCAAGTGATTGCTGGCGTGGATCTGCTCGGAAAACGAGGCCGCCTGGAACAGGCGCACCACGTTGGGCAAACCCTCTTTCTCTGCCTTGTCTGCAAAGTTGAGGTATTTCATGTGCGCCTGGCTTTCGCCGGCAAATGCGGCTTGCAGGTTGGTTTCGGTCGTTTTTTCCATTGTGAATATCTCCCGATTATGAGATTGTCCTTGCAAAGGATGATTATGCTGCCTGTACGGCAGGCACTTGCTCGACTTTAATCACCGGGCGCGGCAACAGCCCAGCTTTTTCGGCGATGGTCTTGACGGCGGCTTCCCACTCGACGGCCATGATGTGCACGCCCGCCACGCCGGGGACCTCGCGCACCTGCTGAATGATCTCGACGGTGAGGTCAATGCCGACTTTTTGGGTTGCCTCAGCCCGGGCTTTTTTGTCCTCGATGCCTTTGGCGGCGGCCTCGAATCGTTCGACGACTTCATTCGGCACATCCATGCCGGGGACGCTGTCGCGCATGTACTTGGCTCCGGCTGCGCCTTTGACCGGGATCACGCCCGCCAGAACGTACACCTTGTCCAGCAGTCCCAGGTCGCCGCAGCGCTGCATGAACTCGCGGAATCTTGGCACGTTAAAGATGCCTTGCGTCTGGATAAAGTCGGCCCCGGCTTTGATCTTTTTACCCAAACGGTAGGGGCGGAACTCGAACGGATCGCCGAACGGGTTTTCCGCGGCGCCGATAAAGAACTTGGGTGCTGCCTCTTTGATGACCTCGCCGCACTGGAACGTGGACTTGTCGCGCATCCCCGCTACCATCTGGATGAGCTGCATGGAATCAATGTCGTACACGTTCTTGGATGTGGGATGATTGCCCATGGACTGATGGTCGCCGGACAGGCACAGGAGATTGCGCAGCCCCAACGCGTATGCGCCGAGCAAATCGGCCTGCATCGCCAGCCGGTTGCGGTCGCGGCACGTCATTTGAATCACCGGCTCCAGTCCCTCTTGCATCGCCAGGAATCCTGCGCCGATGGACGACATGCGGACGACCGCTGTCTGGTTATCGGTGATGTTGACGGCATCACAGTTGCCCTTGAGCAGCTTGGCCTTTTTGCTGATGATGTTGACATCCGCCGACTTGGGCGGGCCGAGTTCAGCCGTCACGGCGAACACTTTAGCGCGCAAAACTTTTTCCAGGTTCGATCCGACTTTGTAACCGTTGGATGTCGAGAGTTCGCTCATCGTCATTCCTCCAACCGCAAGTCTTCACGCACGATTTTGCGCGGGCCGCCATCGCGCGAGGTTTTCCAATTCTTGGGCGGGCGGATTTCCATGAGCAAGTCGAGCCGGCCCTGCCCCGCCAGCCGGTCGTAGATGAGCTGCCATGCGCAGTCAGTCTGATCGTTGACTTCGCACTTGCCTTTGGACGAGCCGCCGCATGGGCCGTTCAGCAGCGACTTACTGCATCTTGCGATAGGACAGATGCCGCCCGTCAGCCCCAGGATGCAATCGCCGCACGCCGCGCACCGCTCAGCCCATACGCCTTGTTCAGTCGGCAGGCCCAGGAAACTGGTGTTGAGGCCCGGCACGACGATGGCTTTGGGGAAGCGTTCGGCCAGTGCCTGGACGCCAATGCCGCAGCCCAGCGAAAGCACCATGTCCACGCCTTCGATGGCGTCCTTGAGCGGGTCAATGTATTCCCACTCACACTGGCGCTGCACCGTCACGTCGGTGACTTGTTTCGCGTTGCCGTCGAGCTGGGTCGCCATCCGCAGCGAGGACGAGAGGATTTGGGCTTCCTTCTCCCCGCCGGCAAAGCAGACCGTCACACATGTCCCGCACCCAACGACGAGCACCTTTTTCGCGCTCGCAATCAGCCCCTTGACTTCTTCCAATGACTTTTGTTCGGCGACAATCATCGTTACCCTCCCGTCAAATGGTCGGCGTCCATTCTGAAATTGTAAGGCAAGGCATAACCAGTGTCCATAGCCCGTCAGGATGCAGGGTAAGGGGGCGCTAGTCCGAAAGAACTAGCCGGGCGACTGAATCGCAGTTGAACTGGCTGCAGCCAATGCGACGATGGACTCGATGAACTCGGTCTTTGATTTTGTGTAGGCTTCTCGATCCGACTCAAACCGGACGGCCAGCTCTCGTTTCAGTTGTTCGTACTGTCGCATCGCCTGGGGATGCGCGCGCAAATAGTCGCGAAAGAAAAGATGCCGCTGCAGCGTCCAACTGCCGCGCTCGACAATGTGGACGTGATGAGTGCGTGGCGTGCCTTTCCGAAAGAACAGCCGCCCGGCTTCTTCAGAGTTGTGGTATTCATAGCCCAACGGCTCCAACTTGCGGCCATAGTCTTCCGGAGAAGCGAGTTGGGTGACGGCGACCATGATGTCAATGATGGGCTTGGCGCTCAAGCCGGGCACAGCGGTGCTGCCGACGTGATGAATCTCCACGGCGTCCAGGCCAAGCGCAGCGGCAATCAATGTTCGTTCTTGCTCGTAGAGCGCCGGCCAACTCGGATCGTACTCGACGATATGGATAGTGTCATTCGGACGAGGTTCGGTCACAGCTTCAATTCGTCTTGGTTGCTTTAAGCGAGAACATGAGTGGGATAGTGTCGCCACCTTTTAGCCGCCACCAATGGTCTGCGTCTTGTTCCATGAATGGGAATGAGCGATACGCGCAGACGGGGAACTCGTGCAGGAACTCGATCCTCAGCCCGGCGGAGATGAGCGCGTTGAGGATGTCGCCCAGGCTGTGAAACCACTCGTAGGTTACGCGATGCTGAATGGGCGTCGGATCCGCATAACTTGTATCCGATTCCCAGCGGAGCGGTTCCGCTGAAAAGTAAGGGTAGGCGACGCGCAAGTCTATGGCGTCGCCTTCGTTGTCAAACACATGGGTAAATGGATGGAACTCGACGATGTAAAACACGCCGCCCGGCTTGAGAAAGTGGGCGATGGTTTTGCCCCAGCGTCCCAGGTCGGACAGCCAACACAAGACGCCATAGGATGTGTACACGATGTCAAACTCGCCGGGTAGGACGTCCGGCAGGTCATACAGATTGGAGCAAACAAAGTTCGCCTTGATTTCCAACTCTTGGCTCAAGGACTGGGCCAATGCAATCGCCTGATCCGAAAAATCGGAGCCGGTCACTTTAGCTCCTTGCCTGGCCCACGATAAAGTGTCCAACCCAAAATGGCATTGCAGGTGCAGCAGGGATTTTCCAGCCACGTCTCCCAACTCTTCCATCTCGATGGGCTTGAGCGTAGAATTGCCTGCTTTGAAGCTTTGCAGGTCGTAGAACTTGGACTGCGCATGCATCGAGACGAGCTCGTTCCAGTGATCGAGATTGGTTTTTGTATAGTCATTCATGCGTGGTTCCCTCCCGGTGAATTGAGCACGAGCATAGTCCAAAGTATTGGGCATGTCAAATATTGCTGGCCCCACCTAGCTCCTCCCCCGTCGAATGTGGAATATTTGACGGAGGAGAGGTTGGGAGATGGGGGCAAGAATTGCCCTCTGTTGGACACTGCGCTATAATCTTACTAATTTACGGAGACTGTGGAGAAGCGAATGGTAGCTAGTCAAAACGGTGTTCCCAAGAGCGCCCTGGTGATTATGGCGCATCCCGATGATGCCGAGTTTACCGTGGCCGGCACGGTCGCCAAGTGGGCGCAGGCCGGCTGCGAGATCGTCTACGTGCTGTGCACGAGCGGCAACGCCGGCACGCACGAGCCGGAGATGACACGCGAAAAGCTCGCCGTCATCCGCCAGGATGAGCAGCGCGCGGCGTGCCGTGTGTTGGGCGCGCAAGATGCCGTGTTCCTGAATCACGACGACGGCATGCTTCAATCCACACTCGAGCTGCGGCGCGACCTCGTGCGGCAAATCCGGCGCTACAAGCCGGAAGCCGTCATCGTTCAAGACCCGACGGTGATGTTTTACGGCGACGATTACATCAACCATCCCGATCACCGCGCTGCAGGCCAGGCGGCGCTGGATGCTGTGGCGCCGGCGGCTGCGATGCCGCTCCTGTGGCCGGAAGCGGGCGAGCCGCATCGCGTCCGCCAGGTCTATGTCGGCGGCGCAGAAAAGCCCAACGTCTGGATAGACATCTCGGACACGCTCGACCGCAAGATCGAGGCCTTGCGCCAGCACAAGAGCCAAATGGGCGATTGGGATCCGTCCGAGATGATTCGTAATTGGTCGGCGGAAACGGGCAAAGACAAAGGCCTGGCCCACGCCGAATCGTTTCGGCGGATCATGTTGGAACGTCCGCCGAGTGTTGAATCGTAAGGAGTGGGGCACGCTCTCGCATCCCCACCCCCCAGGGAGATGAGAGGCAAAATGAAAGGTCGCACGGTTCTTTATATCGAAGACGATCCTGATTTGGCAAGCATGCTGCCCATGTACCTGCGCGCCAAAGGCTATCGCGTGTTGGTGGCGATGAACGGGACGGACGGCCTGCGCTTTGCGCAAGCCGAAGCGCCGGAT
>Ga0315279_10001614_pt1 | contig 36946 bp, 22 predicted proteins | sample YL17G06_20_MG_FD_203694 | JGI IMG/M metagenome (GOLD analysis project Ga0315279, IMG submission 203694) | Sediment microbial communities from Yellowstone Lake, YNP, Wyoming, USA - YL17G06_20 | ecosystem: Environmental > Aquatic > Freshwater > Lake > Sediment | place: USA: Wyoming | collected...
ATATCCGCGTGCGGGTTGGATGGGAATATTGAGTTTCAAATCACGCGCAACGGACGGGGTCGACGCGCCCGCCGCCAGGATAACGTGCTCCGCTTCAAACTCGGCCGAGGCTGTTTTCACGACCCGGACCCTGCCCCCCGCCGATCCAAATCCCGTGACCGGCGTGTTCTCGAACATCTCCGCCCCCAGCGCGCGGACGCGGTCGCTCAACAGCTTGAGGAACACGGCCGGGTTGAGATGCGAGTCGCCTGTGAAATGTACGCCGCCGATGACATCGTCCAACGCGGCGGGTTCGATCTCGTGGATCTTGGATTTGTCGTACACGCTGACAGGAATTCCGTGCTTTTGCATCAATTCGCCTTCGTGTTTCCCGCCTTTGAAGGCGTCCTCGGTTTTGTATAAAAAAAGCAAACCTTTTTCTTGATACGAGCAATCAAAGTTTTCTTCGGCGATGAGTTGCGCGAAATTCTTTGCGCTCAGTTGACCGAGGTCGTTCAACGGTTTGATGCCACGCTGGACATTGGCTTCACGGCATGCACGCACAAATTTCAACAACCACGCAAGATAGCTCGGGTTCAGGCTAACCTTCATCCCAAACGGAGTGTGCGCGGGGTCGAGCATCCACTTGAGGGCGGAGGTCACCACCCCGGGCGCCGCCAGCGGAATGATGTGACTGGGCACGATATGCCCCGCGTTGCCCGCGCCACTGCCTTTGCCGATCTCTTGAGCATCGAGCAAAGTCACTTTTCTTCCCGATCTTAAAAGGTAATAGGCACAGCTTAAGCCTACGGGTCCCCCGCCGATGACGAGGACATCTGATTTTGTAGCCATCATTTCTCTATCCCTTTGCCAAACGGGTCGCGTTCATCCACCAGGATCACACCTTCCGCCGTTACCCATGCTTCGCCAGTGATGGTTGGAATGATCTTGTCGCCGTCCACTTGCACGCTGCCTTCAAAGATACTGCCGACGACGCTTTGTTGTCTCCACGTCTGCCCCACCTGCAATTTTCCATCGCTGTACAAACAAGCGAGTTTAGCACTGGTGCCCGTGCCGCAGGGCGAGCGGTCATAGGCTTTGCCCGGGCAGAGGACAAAACTTTTGCTGTCGGCTTCGGGCGTGGAGGCAAACAACTCGACGTGGTCGATCTCGGCGCCGTCCGCGCCGGTGATGCCGTTCGCGATCAATTGCTCGCGGACACGCCACGAGAAATCGGTCAGCGCTTCCAGGTTTTGCATGTTCACGTCCAGGCCGTGGTCGTGGCATAGAAAAAACCAGTTGCCGCCCCACGCCACATCGCCGTGTACGGTTTTTCCATCCACCGGGACAGGGACATGAGCCAGATGACGATAGGCGGGGATGTTCTTTACGGAGACGCGATTAGGATAACCCACGTCATTGCGAGGGCGCTCTGGCTCTTGGCCCGAAGCCACCCCCGCATTCATCGGGAGAGCGCTTCGTCGCTCACCATCGTTCGCTCCTCGCGACGATAGGGGGTGCAGAGTCGCTTCAACGACCCCGACAGGTGTCTCCACTCGGACCGTGCCTTCGGTGACCCGCCCGCGATAGGCGAGGGAGGCGATGAGGCCGATGGTGCCGTGTCCGCACATGCCGAGGTAGCCGACGTTGTTGAAGTAGATGACTCCGAGCTGGCAGGTCGGGTCTGCGGGTTCGACGAGCAATGCGCCGACGAGGACATCCGATCCGCGGGGTTCGTTGAGGACGGTGGTGCGGAAGTCGTCGTGGTCTTTGATCAGCCTGGATAATTTGTCGGCGACCGAACCGGTTCCGAGGTCGAAGGGAGGCGTTTCTATCAGCCGGGTAGGTTCGCCGCCGGTGTGTGAGTCCAGAAAAGGAATACGAATCATTTTTTTCACCACGAAGCGTCACAAAGGGTCACAGTTGTATCATTTACCCCGGAGGGCACCTGCGGCATAATTTTTTTCATAGTAGCACCATGCTGTTTTATTTTCAACACCGCGAATCGCGAAACGTCTTGTCCTCTATGTTCCATGTCCTTTCCTCCGGCGATGCCGTTCCTTCCCGGGACCTTACCGGTTCGCATTCTAGCAGAAGATCGGGGAGAACGTCGACGGTCATCGATCATCACCGGATCCATGAAGGCCCGGTCGACGAGCCCCGTCACGCCGGGTTCATAGGATTATTGTCCGCAGCGGTCCTCTGGTATAATGAAAATGAAAATAGACATCCCGATCAAGGTGAAAAACATGCGGACCCGCGCCAAAGTATTTTCGGTCATCCCGCTGGTCCTCCTCGGCCTGACCGTTATCCTGTCCGGTGTTCCCGTGGACAAGCCGAAACTCCCCGAACGCTATCAACGCTGGCTCGACGAGGAGGTCGTATATATCATGGCTCGCATGGAGAGGGAAGTTTTCCTGAAGCTCCGGACGGACCGGGAGCGTGACCTCTTCATGGAGGCCTTCTGGAAACACCGGGACCCAACTCCGACTTCACCGGAGAACGAGTCCAAGACGGAACACCTGCGCCGGGTGGCCTATGCCAGCCAGTATCTCGGGCGGGAGGGCTCCGTCCCCGGATGGAAAACCGACCGGGGCCGGATGTACATTCTGCTCGGCGAACCGCAGGAGATCCAGAAATACGCGGGTAAACTCGGGATCTATGACTGCGAGTCTTGGTTCTATCAGGGTAAAACCGACCTTGGGCTGCCTCCGAGTTTCAACCTCCTGTTCTTCAAGGAGCATGGTCAGGGGATGATGAAGCTTTACAGCCCCATCGGGAACGGGCCCCAGGCACTCCTTGCTTCCACCATAGACTCTCCGGGCGATTTTGGGAGGGCCTACAAAACACTCTACGATATCGACGCTACCCTGGCGGGGATCGCCCTGGATCTGCTCTCCGGGGATTCCGCCGAAGGTTTCGGCCGACCCACTATGGCCTCGGATATGCTCATCCAGAAGATCGTGACCCTGCCGTCCCGGACCGTCAATGACGGGTATGCCCGGAAGTTTCTCGAATACAAGGATATCGTCGACGTCGAGTATTCTGCCAACTACATCGACAGCGCCAGCCTCGTCAAGGTCTTCCGGGAGGGGACGGGACAATACTTCGTCCATTATGCCGTCGAGCCCGAGCGTCTGTCCGTCAACCAGTTCGAGCGAAAAACCTATACGACCCTGAAGGTCAACGGCCGAGTATCCACGCTCGACGGCCGGCTCGTTTATCAGTATGACAAAACCGTTTCCGTCGAAATGCCGGAGGCCCAAGTGGCGGAGCTCAGTCGCGCACCGTTCAACCTCCACGATGTCTTTCCACTCGTTGCCGGGGACTACCGACTTTCCGTCCTGGTCAAAAACGAGGTCTCCAGGGAGTTTATGACCGTCGAACAAGCTCTCCGTGTTCCGCAGAGCGGGAAAGCCGTCCAGCTGACACAGCCCCTTCTCGGCTATAAAATCTCCCGCCTGGATGCGGCTAAGCGTAAGGTCCGGGCGTTCCAAGTCGGACCCTTTCAGGTCTTTTGCCAGCCGGGCCGGATCTTCACGGTGCAGGACACACTCGCCGTCGTTTTCCAGCTCAACGACCTTCCCGGGGACACGGCTAGAACCGGAAGGATCAGGCTGACATTCCTGAAGGACGGCCAGGCATTCCGTGAGGTCACCCGGACACCGTCCGAATACCCCGATCTTCCCAACGCCCTGGAAGAAGTTCCGTTGGCCGATTTTCCTCCCGCCCACTACAAGGTCAAGGCATCGCTCCTCGTCGGCGGCGCCGAGGTCGTTAGCGCGGATGAGGAGTTCGACCTGACCTTCGCCCCGACGCTCGGCCGCCCATGGTACTCGTCCCGTGTCCTGCCCGAGCCGGACGATCCCGTCTACGCCCAGATCGCTGGCGTCCAGCTTCTTAATCTCGGCCGGTATCCTGAAGCCCGGGCCAGCCTTGAAGGGGTCCTCCTGAAAAAACCGGATTCTCCGGAAGCGGCTTTCACCCTGGCCCGGGTTTACCTGGCCTTGTCCGAACCCCGAAGCGCCGTCCGCGTCCTAGCTCCCTTGCTCGCCCGGCCCGGGCGCGTGCCTTATGAAGTCTATACGCTGAGTGGCGAAGCCTTCATGAAGTCCGGCGATTTTGCCGAGGCCCTCAAGGTTCTTGACCAAGCGGTCTCCCAATACGGTGTCAACGCTTCGGTCTTGAACGCCATCGGTCGATCATGCCTTGGGCTCTCCAAGTTCGAGGAGGCCCTGGCATCGTTCGAAAAATCCCTTCTGCTGAGCCCGGACCAGCCCGAGATCCGCAAACAGATCGACCAGCTGAAGAAAAGAAAATAGGGGAGGTCTTCATGCTATGCCGTCACCTCCGCCGGGCTTGCCCGGCTTCGACTCTTATTGTCGTGATCCTCGTCGCCGCGCTGGTTCCCCTTGCCCAGGGCGGGCAGGAAAGTCTCGGCCGGGGCAGGATATCGGGCTGGGTCGTGGATTCAGCGGGCAATTTCGTCGAAGGGGCCCATGTCACCGTCCAGATCCTTAAGGGGGACGCGAAGCTCGAAGGGACGACGGACAAGAAAGGGAACTTCGCCATAATCGGGATGGGAACGGGAACTTGGCGGATCACGGCCGCCAAGCCGGGCTACGCTGACGCGTCGATCGAAATGGGCGTCGCTCAGCTCAAAGCCAACCCGCCGGTCAACTTCAAGCTCCAGAAGCTCACGGGCGTCCAAGAGCTCCGGGCCGACAAGTCCGGGCTGGCCGCCATAGACAAGGGCAACCAGCTTGCCCAGTAGGGGGACTTCGATGGGGCCATCGCCGTTTTCCGTGAGTTCCTGGCCGAGTACCCGGAATTGTATCCGGTCCGGCTCAACGTCGCCGAAGCGCTTCTGAACAAGGGTGACGCCGATGGCGCCGAGGCCGAATACAAGGGCCTGCTGGAGAGGATCCTGCAGGTCCATGGCGATTATGCCAAGGACAAGCCTACGGCCGTCAGGGCCCTCTCCGGCCTGGGCGAGACGGCCCTGAAGAAAGGCGACCTCGAAGCCGGCCGGACGTACCTGAGCCAGGCCTTAGGTTTGTCGCCCGAGGACGAGGTGGCCGCGTATAACGTCGGCGCTATCCTCTTTTCCAACCAGAAGGTCGACGAGGCCATCGAGTTCTTCCAACTGGCCGCCCGGATCAAGAGCGGTTGGCCCAAGCCCTATTACAAGCTCGGCTTCGCTTACCTCAACAAAGGCGACTACGCGAAAGCGCTGGAGTCCTTCAATAAGTTCATCGCCCTCGACCCGGAGAATCCCGAGATCGCGACCGTCAAGAACATCGTCGCCACCATCGAAAAAATAAAGAAATGAAAGCCCCAAAATAATACTTGCTTTTTTGACATAATATCCCTACTTTATAAAGGCGCGTAACTATGTCAGATAGAAAGACGACCTTTTGACATGATCAAAGAGGGAGCTCACCGGAAAGCGCATACCCGGGCGGGGAACTCGAAACTCATCAGCGAGATCAACAAAGTCAAGGTCACAAATCTCATCCGGGACAGCGATGGCATCTCCCGGGCCGACCTGGCCAAGGGGAACGGCCTGAGCGCCCCGACCATTTCCCGGATCGTAGAGATCCTTATCCGCGAAGGTCTGGTCGTGGAGGTCGGGGCCGGCGAATCCAAGGGCGGCCGCAGGCCGACACTTCTCCGGTTTTCGGGAGTGGACAATTTCATCATCGGCATAGACCTCGGGACGACGAACATCCACGGCGTCCTGACGGACCTCGATGCCAAAGTCATTGCCGAGGTCAGGCGAGCGACCCAGGTCGAGGAGGGCTTTGCCCGGGTCATGGAGAGTACTTCGGACGTCGTCAGCGAGCTGAAGAACCGTCTCGGTGACAAGAAAGGCAAGGTCTGCGGCATTGGCATGGCCATCGCCGGTCTCATCAACCGGGAGAGGGACATCGTCGAATTCTCTCCCGATTTCCACTGGCATAACGTCGATGTCAAGGCCGCCTTGGCCCAGAGGCATGAGATCCCCGTCTATTTCGACAACGTCACCCGGGTCATGGCCTTGGGCGAGATCTGGTACGGCGCCGGACGGAACTACCGGAATTTCATCATGATCAACGTCGGCTACGGCATCGGGGCCGGTATCATTATCCAAGGGGCCCCGCTTTATGGCGTCAAGGGCAAGGCCGGGGAGTTCGGGCACATCACCCTCGACAAGGACTCCGACGTCCAATGCGAGTGCGGCAATTTTGGCTGTCTCGAGGCGTTGGCCTCGGGCAACGCCATCGCCAAGGCCGGCCAGAGGGAGCTTCGGAGCGGAGCCGTGTCCGCACTCTTGGAGGCCTGCGGCGGGGATCCTGAGCAGCTGACAGCCGAGATGGTCGTCAACGCAGCCAAACAGGGCGATGGGACGGCCTGGACGGTCTTTGACCGGGCCGCGGAATACCTCGGCATAGGGATCGCCGGGCTGATCAACCTCTTCAATCCCGAGGCCGTTTTCATCGGTGGCGGCGTGGCCCAGGCGGGGAACATCCTCTTCGACAAGGTTCGGAAGACCGTCAACGCCAGGGCCCTGAACAAGGCCGCAAGCGAAGTCGCCATCATGCCCGCGACGTTCGGCTTGAGGTCGGCTGTGATGGGCGCCGTCTCTCTCATCCTCAGCGGGGTCGTCAACCTCGATTATGAGCATGTCAATTTTCGGGCTGCCAGTGAGCCTGATCGGCGGCCGCAGGCCTGAGGGCACAGAACTGACATTGTGAACGCGCGCTAATGAACTCTCAGAAGATATATTTCTTATATTTAAAAAGTATCCGAACGATGAGGAACGCGAGTGCCCATTTTTGGTTGGTCCATCATGAATTTTCTCAACATCTCGCCAACCAACACGTCCGGGTCAGAGGAGGTGAAAACGGAGAACACGATCAATCGGGTCTGAGGGAATTGGGGTTTAAGATTTGGCTTTATGGAAAGGAGAATACGGCATGAGAAAGGCACGGATCTTATTTGTCATCGCGGCCTGTCTCGCCCTGACTTCGCTCGGCATCTCCCAGGAATTGCAGTCCGGCGCGATCAGGGGCAAGGTCACCGATGACGGCGGACAGCCCCTTCCGGGCGTCTCCATCACGATCTCCGGCCCTGCCCACATCGGCAAGGTCACGGCCGTGACCAACGCTGAAGGGCTCTTCCGGGCCCCCAGCCTGACGCCGGGAACGGGCTACGAAATCAGGGCTGAGCTCAGCGGTTTCGAAACGACCGTCCAGACGGGGATCATCGTCAACCTGGGCAAGACGATCTCGATCGAGATCACGATGAAGGCCTCGACGATCCAGAAGGAAGTCACGATCACGGCGCCGACGCCCACGGTCGACGTCGTGAGATCGGCGACGTCCAAAACCATCACGAGCGACGTCCTGGCATCTCTTCCCCTGCCCCGCGACGTCCGGTCGCTCATTCAGATCACTCCGGGCGCCGTCGGCGGGAGCATCCATGGCGACGGGCGGGGAGAAGTCGGCGCCGTCATGGACGGCATCCAGATGACGGAACCCGACGTCGGGGGAGTCGCTTTCGGTTATGATGTTGGAGTCGCTTGGGACATGGTGGAGGAAGCCGAGATCGTAACGGCGGGCGCCACCGCCCAGTACTTTTCGAGCACCAGCGGGCTGACCAACATCCTCATGAAATCGGGCGGGAACAAGTTTTCGGGCGAGGCCTCCCTATACTACACGAGCAAGGGCCTATCGCAGATCCATCTTCCCGAACCGGACCTCCAGGCTCTCGGCCTGGCCAAGCCTTCGATCCCGGTTTATGCTTATGACGCCGCCTTGGCCATCGGCGGGCCGATCATCAAGGACAAGCTCTGGTTCATGGGCGAGCTGCGCTACGTCAGGAGCAAGAATACCGGCGATTTCCGGCCCACCGTCATCAACGGGAGGCAATACGACAATTATGACCGTCTCTTCCCCAACTATGTCGGCTTCCTGAAGTTGTCGGCCCAGCTGTCCAAGAACGTCCGCGCCTCCGCCATGGGACATTATTCCATGCAGGACGTCCCTTACTACTACAGCGGCTGGGGCCTGACCGACGAGGCCAACAAGAACAACAAGCCCATCCGCTTCAATTATGGCGCCACGGTCTCCTGGACCGTCAACAGCAGCACGGTCCTCGACCTCCGCGCCGGCGGCCTGTATTTCAAATGGACCGGCAAGAACACCAAGGAAGCCAATCCGGACGGCCCCCAATACTACGATGATTTCACGGGCTACAGCTGGGGCAATACCGGAGCCACCGAATACACCTACAAGCCCAAGGCCAACGTCTCGTTGACCGCCACCAAGTTCCTGGACAACGTCCTCGGCGGGAACCACGAGCTCAAGGCCGGCCTGGAATGGGAGCGGAACCGCGGCGACTGGGGCTTCTATATGAAGCAGCCCTTGTTCTGGACCTACTATGACGGGAGCCCCTATTATTACGCCGCTCAAAACGGCGGGGTGACCGACCCGGTCTATGGCGACGGCCTACTCTACTACGCCGCCATGGGGACCACGTCCGGGTCCGGCGCCGAGATCGGCATCACGTCCCGGGTGGGCGGATTCCTTCAGGATTCCTTCACCATCAAGCGCTTGACCCTTAATATCGGCCTGCGGGCCGACCATCTGACGGCCTGGAGTCCGGGCCGGACGAAAGGCGCGGCGACGGATCCCGTGGCCCTGGCCCTCGGCGAGACTTTCGTCGGGGGATTCGGCGTCAACCCTTACGGCGAGATCGCATACGCTACTTGGAACAACGCCTTTCCTTACGGCACGTTCCTGTCTCCCCGTGTCGGCCTGACCTACGACCTCTTCGGCAACGGGAAAACGGCTCTGAAAGCCTCGTTCTCGCGCCAGCAGGAGAGCTTCCCCACCGGAACGTTCTCCTCCATGTATCCCCTGACCTGGCGCGGCTTCAACTGGAACTGGTGGGACGACAACGGGAACGGCACGCCGGACGTCCCGGGCCCGAGTGGAGACCATTACCAGGAGGCCGACGGGGCCACTCCGCTGGCCTTTGTTTCCACAGCCTATCTTGACGCCATCGATCCCAACGTCAAGGTGCCCTATGTGAACGAGATCACGGTCGGCGTCGACCATGAGATCGTCAGGGACCTCAGCGTCGGCGTCCGCTATATCCACAAGGACCGTCAAAGGGTCCTGGCCAGCGTCCTCTGGGACAAGGACTCCGACAGATACTGGTATACCCATGATCTGGCCCCCGAATGGTGGCTCCCCTTCACGACCACCGTTCCCGCGACCGGCTCCTACCCGGCCCAGGAAGTTACGATGTACTTCCTGTCCAACGACGCGCCCGACCAGAATTACCGCCTGACCAACGTCCCCGAAGGCTCCATGAGGTACAACTCCGTGGAGATCAGCTTCGATAAGAGACTGGCCAAAGGCTGGCAGCTCGGCGGCTCCGTCAACTTCACCAAGGCCACGGGCAACTATCCCGTGGGCTACGCTTCCTGGGCTTCGGCCGGCGCGTTCTCCTCGGCCAACTCCTTCGTCAACGCGTTCGGCGAGCTGCCCTACAGCCGGCCCCTCCTGATCAAGCTCTTCGGCACGTTCAGCCTGCCCTACCAGTTCATGTTCTCGTTCTTCTACACGCACGCCGACGGCTCGCCCTGGGGACAAACGGTCTCTGTCCAACCTCCCGCGGCCTGGGCCACCGCCCACAACGCCAGCACTTCGAAGTATTCAATCTACGTCAATCCTCCCGGGACCTACAGGAACGAGGCAGCAGACAGTCTCGACCTGCGACTCGAGAGGGACTTCAAGCTCGGCCCCGGCACGCTCGGAGCGTTCGTGAACGTCTTCAACCTTCTCGGCGCCTACACGCTGACGGTCGCCAAGAACCCCGGCGGGACTTGGAAGCCGGATGACGAGAACACCACTGCTGGAACCTATACGCCCGGTTCGACAGGGTTGAGGGGATTCGCCGGATCCCGCCAATTCAGATTCTCTTTGTTCTACAGGTTCTAAACACGGCATTTTGATTAGGACAGGGGGGGAGGGCCTCGCGGCCCTTCCCCCCGAGTCCGCCAGGAATAGGGATATTGTCCCTCAGGCCACCGACCGGCCGGATGTTCAAAAAAAGTACGGGATCACTTCTCATACAGAAAACAGAGGATCCTTTTCACGCGCCTGGGGAAGGGATATCACCATCGCAGGATATAGAGGAGGACAGGCATGAGACAGGCTGTCATGACGTCACCAGGCGAGATCGAGTTCCGCGATGTCCCCGTTCCCCGGCCCGGACCCGATGACGTCCTCATCCGCGTCCTGATCATCGGGGTTTGCGGTTCCGACGTCCACGTCCGGCACGGACGCCACCCGTTCACATCCTACCCGGTCGTCCAGGGTCACGAATTCTCGGGCGTCGTCGAGGCCGTCGGAAAACGCGTCGGGAATATCCGGGTGGGGTCGAAAGTCACGGCCACTCCCCAGATCGTTTGCGGACGCTGCGGGCCCTGCCGGCGGGGGGATTACCACATCTGCGACGTCCTCAAGGTCCAGGGCTTTCAGGCCCCCGGCTGCGCCCAGGATCTCTTCGTGGCCAAGGCCGCGAATATCGTTCCCCTGCCCGCGTCGTTCAGCTTCGAGCAGGGGGCGCTCGTCGAGCCGACGGCCGTGGGGGTCCATGCGGTCGCCCGGGCGGGACGCGTGGCCGGGACGAATGTCGCCGTCCTCGGCGCCGGGCCCATCGGCAACCTCGTCGGGCAGGTCGCCCGGGCCATGGGGGCCAGGGTCCTGATCACGGACATCAGCCCCTTCCGTCTCGACATCGCCCGCCGGTGCGGTCTCCGGTCGGTTTCCGACGCGAGATCGGAGAGCCTGGAGGACGCGATGGTCCGCGTTTTCGGGAAGAAAGGTTTCCAGACGGCCTTCGAATGCGCCGGGGCCGAGGCCGCGGTCAACGCGGCCATCGGGGCCATCCAGAAAGGCGGGACGATCGTGGCCGTCGGCGTTTACGGAGACCGGCCGCGCGTCAACATGGGCTTTCTCCAGGACCGCGAGCTTACGCTCACGGGGACGCTCATGTACCAACGGCTGGATTTCATCAAGGCGGTTCGCTTGATCCGGGACAAGCGCGTGCTCACCCGGCCGCTGGAGACGACACATTTCCCCTTCGTGGCTTATAAAAGCGCCTACGATTTCATCGACCGCGAAGGGGAAAGATCGATGAAGGTCTTCATCGATCTCTGAGGATGGAGAGACCATGAAGCCATTCAGTTACCACCAGCCAACGGAGATCCGGTTCGGGCGGGGCCGTTTGAAAGAAGTTCCGTCGGCGGTCGCCCGGTGGGGCGGCCGCTGTCTTCTCGTGACCGTGCCCGACGCCCCCGAGTTCGGCGGCCTTTTCGGGAAGGTCAAGGGGCTTCTGGCCGAAGCCAAGATCCCGACAGCTCATTTTTCGGGGGTCATCCCCAATCCGACCACCGCCGTCGTGACAGCCGGAGCCCGGATGGCCAGGGACTTCCAAGCGGACGTCGTCCTCGGCCTCGGCGGCGGCTCGAGCATGGACACGGCCAAGGCGATCGCCGTCGAAGCGACCCACCCGGGGACAGCCTGGGACTATCTTTTTTTCCGGGAGAACCAGCCCACCGGTAAGACATTGCCCGTCGTGGCCGTGACGACCACGTCCGGGACAGGATCCCATGTGACCCAGGTGGCAGTCGTCACGAACCCGGCCGAAAAGAACAAGTCGGCGCTCTACCACCCCCTTCTCTACCCGCGGACGAGCATCGTCGACCCCGACCTCATGCTCACGGTTCCCCCCAACGTAACCGCCGCGACGGGATTCGATGTTTTTGCGCACGCCTTCGAAAGTTTCATCAACCCCGGTGGATCTCCTTATACCGACTTGATGGCCTTGGAGGCCCTGACGATCGTTTCGAAGGCCCTGCCCGCAGCCGTCAAAAACGGCCGCGACCTCGAGGCCAGGGAGCGGATGGCCTGGGCCGACACCTTGGCCGGCCTTTGCATCTCCAACTCGGGCGTGACCCTGCCCCACGGGATCGGGATGGCGATCGGAGGGCTCTATCCCCACATCTCGCACGGCGAGGCCCTGGCCGTCATCTATCCCGCGATCCTCCGTTACAGCTACCGGGCTGCGCCGGCGAAATTCGCCGCTGTGGGCCGGATCATGGACAGGAAGCTCGCCGCAGAAACCGGGCGGAAGGCGGCCGAGATATCGTGCGCCGCGATCGAGCGCTTCATCCGCAAGATCGGGCTTGACCGCAAACTTCGCGAACTCCACGTTCCCGAGGAGGAGCTCGCGGCGCTGGCCCTGCAGTCCCTCGTCCTCCCGGATTACCGGAACCATCCCAAAATCGCGACGCTCGAGGATGTTTCCAGAATACTCGGCGAGAGCCATTGAACTCCGGACCGGATCGGAGGGGGCGCGTGAAAAATAGCGAGATCCGAACCCTCATCGCCATCGCCGCGCTGGCGGCCGGGCTGGCCGCCGGGCTCCAGGCTCAGGAGAGCCGGAAAGGCCCGTCCGCCCGGTGGACGTTCGAAGGGGATACGGCGGCCCGATCGACGACCGATGTCGCGAGCGGCATCAAGGATCCCATCGAAGGCCATTTCCTGCTCGTGCCCGGGGTCTCGGGAACCGGCCTCAAGTTCGACGGCTATACCACCCGCGTCATCCGAGAGGGAAACAAGGCCCCGCGCCTGGGCGAGGCGTTCACGATGGAGGCCTGGGTCGCTCCGGCCACGCTGCCCTGGAATTGGTGTCCCGTCCTTTGCCAGGAGAAGGACGGGCTCGTCGGCTATTCCTTCGGCATCGGGCCCCAAGGCGAATTCGGCCTGAGGGTCTCGGTCCGGGGCGAATGGAAGGAATGCCTGTCCCGCGTCAGGATCCCCATAAACAAATGGTCGCATATCGCCGCCGTATTCGACGGCCGGAGCGGAATGGCCTTGTTTCTCGACGGCCGGGAGGCGGGCTCGCTGGCCTTTCAGGGGATACCGGCCTACGCCGGCGGCGCCGACCTCTTGATCGGAATGAACCCTGAGAAGAGAAAGCCTTCGCATGTCGTCGGCCAGGGCGTCGGAACGCTCGAAGGCTGGTACGCGTTCGACGGCATCATGGACGAGGTCCGGATCTCCGATCGGGCGCTCTCCGCGGAAGAGCTGAGGCTTTCCCATGAGGCGCTGCGTCCGGCCTCAGCCCCCGATCTGGCGCTCCCCCGGCTGCCTTCCGGTCCCTCGGGGAATGGGCGCTTCGGCGCTTATTACACGAAGCTCAGATACGACTCCGGCTGGGACGCGCTGTGGCCCGTCGGCCAGGTCGCGGACATCGTCGTCCAGTTCGACGATTCGCCGGTCCGCGTCGTTTTCTGGCGGGGAACGCGCTACGGTCCGGCCTGGGTCATGGAGAACGGGCAGTGGATCGTCGACCAAAGCGTCGAAACGTGGGATGGGATCGAGGGCTGCTACGAGCACATGGAAGACCCGCGATGCCTCTATTCCCAGGTCCGGATCCTGGAATCGAGCGAGGCCCGGGTCGTGGTCCACTGGCGCTACGCCCCCGTCAGTTCGCGCGACCATTTCTGGCGGGTCGATGAGAAGTCGGGCTGGGGATTGTGGGTGGACGAGTATTACTATTTCTATCCCGATCTGACGGCCGTCCGCAAAGTCGTCTGGCCTACGGAATTCCTGGGCCCGGAATCGCCGTCCGAGATCCAGGAAACCATTCCCCTCTGCCAGCCCGGGCAGAATTCCGAGGATATTTTGAACCCGGATGCCCTGACGCTTCTCAATCTCAAAGGGGAGAGCCAGGTCTACTCCTGGCCCGGCGAGATGAACGACCCGGACCTCTGGCGAAAACTCCGGCCGGAGGATCCGAACATCCAGGTCGTGAACCTGAAGTCGAAGGCCAAGCCCTTCATCATCTTCGAGCCGGGCAGCCGGATGCACGTCTACGTCGGGCGGGTCCGGGCGGGCGTTTCGAATTTTTCGGCCTACAACCACTTCCCGGTCTCTCTCCTGCCGTCGGACGGCCGGTACGCGGTGGCGGCCGACCGCGTCACGCACTTTTCCATCTCCTACACGGACCCTCCGAGACATGAAGGCCCCGAAGCCACGACCTGGGCGAGTTGGATCTACGGCGTCACCGAAGGCTCCCATGAAGGGCTGGCGGCTCTCGGGAGGTCTTGGGCCCGAGCGCCCCGCCTAGTCGTTCACGGATCGGGACTTCGCGCCGAAGGCTACGACCTTTCGCAACGGGCCTATATTCTCTCCTGCCCGGATCCGGGGCGGCCGGCCGCCGCGGGCTGCGATCTTGAGGCGGCCGAGGGAACGCCCCTGGGGAACGTGGTCCTTTATATCAAAGGATGGGGCGACGGGAATGTCGCGGTCAAGATCGACGGCCGGCCCGTCGAACGCGGACAGGGCCTCAAGATCGGGCATGTCCGGACGCTCGAGGGGACGGACCTTGTCGTCTGGGTCAAACAGGCCTCCGTCCGGCCGGTCAGGATCGATCTGGGGCCCCGCTAGACATGTCTGAAGCGTGCTATAATGACGAATTCTCAAGCCTGATATCCGCATCGATCCGGCGGGTCCGGGGGCTGCCGTATCGGACGCCGGGTCGGGAGGGATCGAGATGAAAAAGGCCATCCTCATCATCGCCGTCGTCGTTCTGGCGGCCGTCATCATCGTCGTCAACGCCAATCGGAAAAAGACGAGCGTCGAGGCGATCGTCTGGTACGGGATGATGCCCCATCCCTACAAGACCGAGGTCCGGAGCGGGGTCGAACGCTTCGAACAGGAGACCGGTGTCCGGGTCCTCAAGGTCGTCGGCCAGCAGTGGACGCAGGACAACGAAAACGTGAACGTCGAGGCCCTTTCGACAAAAGACCACAAGGCTTTCGGCATCTATCCCGGCGATCCGGCCGGAGCCAACGCGCTGTTCGGCCAGCTTGAAAGCAGGGGCCAGTTGGTCGTGGCTTACGGCGCGGAACCTGGCCTGCCTACGCCCGTCCCGTTCACCGTGGCCACCGACATCAGGGCGGCGGCCATGACGGCCGCGGACAAGCTGATCGATCTCATGGGCGGCCAGGGCCGCATCCTGAACGTCCTGGAGCTCGTGACGGACATCAATACCAAGAAGCGCGACGACGGCATCCGGGAGGTCGTCGCCCGCCACCCCGGGGTCGAGATCATCCAGACGATCTCGGACATGACCCAGGTCAGCGAGGCGACGGTCAAGATCCAGAGCGCCCTGGCGGCCCGGATGAACGAGATCGACGGCATGATCACGACGGGCTACAACCCGACCATCGCCGCGGCGTCCGTGCTGACGGAATGGCACAAGGACCCCCGTCACAAGCGCATCCGCTTCATCGGCATCGATACGGGCTCCACCGTCCTCCAAGCCATCCGCGACGGCGCCATCGACGCCACGGTCGCCCAGAATCCGCCGGGCCATGGCTACCTATCCTGCCTGCTCCTGAAGCTCCTGCTCGACGGCTGGACGCCGGTCAAGGACTACCAGTTCATCGACGCGGGCATCGTCATCGTGACCAAGGATAATCTGGAAACGTATGCGTCCGATGTCCGGAAGATCACGGACGGGATAGCCGCCGACCTCAAGACCCGATACCTGCGCCCGCCGAAATAGACAGGACCCCCGTTCATGCTCGAACTCAAGGGCCTCAGCAAGAGCTTCCCCGGCGTCAGGGCGCTCACGGCCGGCGCCTGGGCTTCCGGAGCTATCGCGACAGCCTGGCCCAGGGCATCGACATCGTCAGCCAGGAGATCCAGGTCATCCCCGAAAGCACGATCGCCGAGAACATCATGCTCGACAAGATGATCACCCGGGGGAGGACGGGGATCATCGATTGGGCCGCGGTCAACCGCCGGGCCCGCGTCTACCTGGACATGGTCGGCCTCCCCCTCGCGCCCGACACGGTGATCAAGCGCCTGAGCGCCGCCCAGAAACAGCTCGTTCAGATCGCCAAGGCCCTCGCCGCCGATGCCCGGGCGCTGCTTCTCGACGAACCCACGAGCTCGCTGACCGAGCACGAGGCCCGCAATCTCTTCGGGATCCTGCGCGGCCTGCGGGATAAGGGAGTGACGATCGTTTATGTCTCGCACAAGTTCGAGGAGGTGTTCGCCCTGTGCGACAAGGTCAGCGTCCTCCGGGACGGCCGCTTCGTCGGGGCCAAACGGATCGGCGACCTGACCCAGGCGGAGCTCGTCAAGATGATGATCGGCCGCGACGTGACCGAGACCCATCTGGGGCGGCTCGACGCGGAGGGCGGCTGCGAGATGCTCCGGGCGGAGCACGTCGTCAGAAAGGGCAAGGTCGAGGACGTGAGCTTTGCCGTCCGTAGCGGCGGCGTCATCTCGGCCCTGGGCATTTTCATGGGCTCGGCCATCTTCATGCTCATCAAGCACGGCCTGGTCGAGGTGAAAGCGAATCCGTATTACGCCAATTCGTTCCTCGGCCTCCTCATCCTGCTGGCGATCGTCGTCGATCGCGTCCGGGAGCTCTACTCCGACAAACAGAAGGGGAAATGACCCAACTTAAAAACATCACCCGCCGCGAGTTCCTGGGAGCCTCGGCGGCGGGGCTGGGAGCCCTGGCCTTCAAGCCGCGGATCCCGGGCGGCCCGGCGGACGGCGGGAGGCCGAACATCCTCTTCATCCTGACCGACGACCAGCGCTACGATACGATGGGTTGTGCGGGAAACCGGATCATCCGGACCCCGAACGTCGACGCTCTGGCCCGCGAGGGCGTCCGGTTCGATCGGGCTTTCGTTACCACCCCGATCTGCGCGGCCAGCCGGGCGAGCCTCCTGACCGGGACCTTCGAGCGGACCCACACGTACACGTTCACCAAGCCTCCCCTGGCCGGGACCTTCACCGCTATCAGCTATCCCGTCCTCCTCCGCAAAACGGGGTATCGGACCGGTTTCGTCGGCAAATTCGGCGTGGCGGTGGAGAAGGGTGTCGAGGAGGAGATGTTCGACTTCGCGAAGTTCACGAATCTCCCTCACGTCCAGACGATCGACGGCGTCGAGCGGCACATGACCGAGGTCGAGGGGGAATACGCCGTCGAATTCCTCCGCGGCGTCAAGGCGGATCAGCCGTTCTGCCTCGCCTGGTGTCCCTGGGCTCCCCACGCCGACGACGGAGATCCCAAGCAGTACTTCTGGCCGCCGGCCGTGGACGATCTCTACAGGAACCTGGACATCCCGGTGCCGGAGATGGCCGCCCCGGCTTATTATGAGGCCCAACCCGATTTCCTGAAGAATACCATGAGCCGGACGCGATGGGCGTGGCGGTTCGACACCCCCGAAAAATACCAGGCCATGGTCAAGGGCTATTACCGGATGATCAGCGGGATCGACCTGGTCCTCGGGCGGATCCGGGCCGAGCTCGAACGCCTGGGCCTGGCCCGGAACACGATCATTCTCTACTCTTCGGACAACGGCTATTTTTTGGGCGAGAGGGGCTATGCCGACAAATGGCTGATGTACGACCTGTCGATCAATGTCCCTCTCGTCATTTGTGATCCCCGGGCGCCCCGGGAAGAACGGGGCCTCGTCAGACGGGAATTGGCCCTCAACGTCGACCTGCCGGCGACGCTCCTGGATTTCGCCGGGGTCAAGATCCCCGACGCGAGCCAGGGGCGAAGCCTCAGGCCCTTGATGGGCCGAACCAAGCCCGCCTGGCGCAGGGAGATCTTCTGCGAGGAACTCTGGGACCACCCGGAGATCCCTCAAAGCGAATGCGTGCGGACGGACCGCTGGAAGTACATCCAGTATCCCAAGCACCCGGACTATGTCGAGCTCTTCGACCTCGAGAACGATCCCCAGGAAAAACACAATTTGGCCCGCCAGGCGCGTTACGGCGCCACCCTCGAGGATCTTCGGGAGCGCTGCGGGCGGTGGATCCGGGACCTCGTCGAGGCCCGGAAGAAATTTCAATGACGGCCGACGGGATGCGATGATCGACTTGAAAAACGCGAGGGCACGGTTCGGACTCGCCGTCCTCATCCTCGGTGTCGCGTCCCTCCCGGGGCTTCCTGTTTTGGGCCGGAACGCCGCCCTTCCGGATCTCGCCCCGGCCGGCCTGAAGTGCGAATACCGCATCGATCCTCTGGGCATCGACGCTTCGAAACCACGGCTGAGCTGGATCCTGGGATCCCGCCGCCGGGGTCAGGTCCAAGGGGCGTACCAGATCCTGGTCGCCGATTCGCTCGCATCCCTTGCGGCCGACCGGGGAAATATCTGGGACAGCGGCCGGGTCGCGTCCCGAGAAACCCTCCATATCGTTTACGGCGGAAAAACCCTCCGGAGCGGGCTTCGCTGCCATTGGAAGGTCCGCGTCTTCGACGCCGACGGAAATCCTTCCGCGTGGAGCCGGCCGGCATTCTGGGAAATGGCCTTCCTCGATCCGCAGGATTGGCAGGCCCGCTGGATCGAGGACGGAAAGCCGTCGCCGGAGCGGGACGAGGACTTCTACGCGGACGATCCGGCGCCGCTCTTCCGGAAATCCTTCGTTCTTCCCCAAGGGGCGAAGCGGGCCCGGCTCTATGTGACGGGGCTCGGCTATTACGAAGCCTTCCTCAACGGCCGGCGGATCGGCGATCATGTCCTCGATCCGGGTTGGACCGACACCCGGAAACGCGTGTATTACAGCGCCTACGATGTGACCGGTCTCCTCCGAAAAGGGGAGAACGCCCTCGGCGTCATGGTCGGCAACGGCTGGTTCAACCCCCTGCCGCTTCGGATGTGGGGCAACCGGAATCTCCGCGATACCCTCCCCGTCGGCCGGCCGCGATTGATCGGGCAACTTGATGTCGAGCTCGAAGACGGGTCCCGGGTCGTGATCGGCACCGACGCGACCTGGAAGGTCCGGGGCGGCCCGGTCCTGCGGAACAACGTCTATCTCGGCGAAGTCTACGACGCCCGCCGGGAGATCCCGGGATGGGACAAGCCCGGATCGGGCGATCCCGATTGGGCAAACGCGGTCCCGTGCGCCGCGCCCGTGGGTCCCCTCCAAGCCCAGCCCCAGCCTCCGATCCGGGTGACGGCCCGCTTCAAGCCGGTCGCGGTCTCCGAACCGAAACCTGGCGTCTTCATCTATGACTTCGGCGTGAATCTCGCGGGGTGGGCGAGCCTCCACGTTCGAGCCCCGGCGGGGACACCGATCAAGATCCGGTTCGGCGAGCTGCTTCATGAGGACGGCACGCTCAATCCCCTGACCTCGATCTGCGGACAGATCAAGGGCCGCCGCAAAAACGGCGAGCCTGTCGGCGGTCCCGGCGCCCCCGAGTTCGCCGAGCAAAGCGATCTCTATATCGCCAAGGGCGGCGGCGAAGAGACCTATACGCCCAGGTTCTCGTTCCACGGTTTTCGTTATGCGGAGGTCACCGGCCTTGCCCGGAGACCGGCGCTCGACGACCTCGAAGCCCTCCGGCTGAATTCGGATGTCGACGGGATCGGAACGTTTTCCTGTTCGAACGATCTTCTGAACCGCATCCAGGAGATGACGGCCCGGACCTTTCTCAGCAATATCTTCAGCGTCCAGTCGGACTGTCCCCACCGCGAGAAATTCGGCTACGGGGGCGACCTCGTCGCGACCAACGACGCCTTCATGATGAACTTCGATATGGCCGGCTTCTATGCCAAGGCGGCCGGCGATTGGGCGGACGCGGCCCGGCCCGACGGCATGTTGACGGACACGGCCCCGTTCGTCGGCATCCAATATTGCGGCCTGGCCTGGGCCATGGCCCATCCGCTCCTCCAGTCCCAGCTCGTCCGCTATTACGGCGATCGCCGTCTCGTCGAGGAGCAGTACGAAACGTCGCGGCGGTGGCTCGAGCTCGTGGTCCGGGAGAATCCCGATCTCATCGTCCGCGAAGGGCTCGCAGACCACGAGAGCCTCGAGGCCACCGAAGTCCCTTATCTGGTCACGCCGCTCTTTTATCAAACCGCCGGGATCGTGTCGTCCCTGGCCGGCATTCTGGGGAGAAACGACGAAGCCGCCCGTTACGCCGGCCTCGCCGATGCCATCAGGTCCGCTTATCGCAAGCAGCTTCTTTCTCCGGGGCCCGACCGGTTCGAGGCCCTGACCCAGGCCGGGCTCGCCGCCGCCCTCGAGCTCGGGCTTCTGGCCGGGGACGAAAGGCCGGCCGCCGAACAGACGCTCGTTCGGAAAGTCCTGAGCGCCCAGGGCCCGAAATTGACGACCGGGATCTTCGGGACGAAATTCGTCCTGAACGGCCTGTCCCGTGCCGGGAGAGCCGATGTGGCCTACCAACTCGTCAACCGCCGCGGGTTTCCCGGCTGGGGATACATGCTCGAACGCGGGGCGACGACCCTCTGGGAACACTGGGACTTCAGCGACGACACCTTTTCCCATGATCATCCGATGTTCGGTTCGGTCAGCGAGTGGCTTTTTTCCTGGCTGGCGGGCATTCAGCCCTCTCCGGACGCCGTCGGCTTCGACCGGATCGTCATCCGGCCGCAGCCCGTCGGGGACCTGACTTGGGCCAAAGGCGGAGTCGTGACCATCCGCGGAGAGGTCCGAAGCGAGTGGCGGATCGAGAAGGGACGTTTCACCCTGGACGTGTCCATCCCCCCCAATACGACGGCGGCGGTCCATATCCCCGGGACCGATCCGGCGATGATCCGGGAAGGCGGCCGGCCGGCCGCTCTGTCCGAGGGCGTCAAGGTCCTCGGGGCCGAGGGCGGAGCCGTCGTTATTGATATCGGCTCGGGCCGATATTCCTTCGCCTCGCCTTGGCCTGCGGAGACGGCGCAGCCCCGGTCAGGGCCGGCGAAAAAGGGGAGTTGAAGGAGCCCTTTATGGCCGAGATCAAACGGAGAGATTTCCTGGAGACGATGGCCTGGAGTGCCGCGGTCCTGGCCGCCGGGTCCGGCCGGGCGTGCCGGGGGTCCGCGGACGGACCTCCGAACATCGTTCTCATCCTGGCCGACGACCTCGGATACGGAGATCCGGGATGCAACAACCCGGGATCGAAGATCCCGATGCCGAACGTCAATGCCATTGCTGCGAACGGGGTCCGGTTCACGGACGCCCACTCGCCTTCCGCCGTGTGCACCCCGACCCGCTACGGGCTCCTGACCGGCCGCTTCGCCTGGCGGACCTGGCTGAAGAGGGGCGTCGTCGGCGGATATACGCCGCCCCTCCTCGAGCCGGACCGGACGACCGTAGCTTCTCTCCTCAAAGGCCGGGGATATTCCACCGGGTTCTTCGGCAAATGGCATCTCGGGCTCGGCTGGACGAGGATGAACGGGCTGACGCCCGGCTGGCAGGACGCCGAAAAATACTTCAAAGGCTCCTGGCAGGACGCCGACCCCAAGACCGGGCTCAACGCGGATTTTTCGAAACCGGTCCAGGGCGGCCCCGTCGATCACGGCTTTGACGACGCGTACTTCACGGCCGCCTGCTCGACGATCGACGGCCCGTTCGTCTTCATCGACAAGACCCGGACGGCCGGCCTGCCCGATAAGCGGGTTTCCGATCGTTACGACATGACCAAAGGCGAGGAGGGGAGTCCGCGCCAAGGCTGGATCGCCCCGGGATTCAAACTCGAAGACGTCGATCTCCATTTTACGAAGAAGGCGATCGCGTTCATGGAACGGAGCCGGGCCGAGTCCCCGGCCAAACCGTTCTTCATCTCTCTCTTCCTGTCGTCGCCGCACACGCCTTGGCTCCCGCCGGATCTGGTCAAGGGGAAAAGCCTGGACGGCCCCCGGGGCGACCTGGTCATGCTGGCCGACTGGTGCGTGGGCGAAATCGTCAAATCTCTTGAGCGGCTGGGCGCCGCGGAGAACACTCTTCTCATTTTCACGAGCGACAACGGACCGCACCCGGGAACGAACGGCCACAGGTCCGAAGGCCCGCTCCGCGGCCTCAAGTCCCAGATCTGGGAAGGCGGACATCGGATCCCGTTCGTCGCCCGGTGGCCGAAGAGGATCAAGCCGGGGACCACGAGCGCCGAACCGATCTGCCTGGTCGACCTGCTGGCGACCTTTGCCCGCCTCGCCGGGGCTCGCGTTCCCCCGGACGCCGGACCGGACAGCTATGATATTTCTCCGGCGCTGCTCGGGGAGAGAACGCCGAAACCCATCCGGGAGGCGCTCGTCTCGCATTCGGAGAACGGGACGTTCGCCGTCCGGCAGGGAGAATGGAAGCTCATCCTCGACAACAAGACCTCCGGAGGCTGGATGGCTCCCGCGGGCGAGCCGCCCGTGCCGGGGTCGCCAGGCCAGCTATACGATCTCGTCGAGGACCCGCTCGAACAAAACGACCTTTGGGAGAAACATCCGGAGATCGTCGCCCGGCTGACGGAGCTCCTGGACAAGTATAAAAGCGAGGGCCGAAGCGCTCCTCGAGATCAAGGAGGAAAACCATGAATAAACCGTACAGGAGCTCGGCCGCTTTTGCGTTCCTGTCCTTGTTTTTCAGCTTTTCGGCGGTCGCCGCCCCCCCGAAGCCCGGGCCGACGCCGGCCGCGGGCCAGCCGTCGAAAAAGCTCGCCGCGCCGGAGCGGGGGTTCATCAGCTCAGAGCCCGGGAGGACCTGGGAGCAGGGCCTCCTCAGCGGCAACGGAACGATAGGGGCCAGCGTCCTCGGCCGGGCCCTCGACGATATCGTCATCTTCAGCCATAAACACATGTTCGTGCCCGAGCGCGTCCCGCTCCTGCCGCCGGCGACCGCCACCAGGCTGTTCGAGATCCGCCGGCTCATCGACCGAGGCCTCTACGCGCAGGCGGGCCAATTGGCGGAAGATGTCGCCGAACAGAAGGGCTTCCTCTATCCCGATCCCCTCATGCCCGCCTTCGACCTCAGGGTCAAGATGGCGGCCGACGGCGACGTCGCGGACTATATGCGCTCCACGGATTTCAGGACCGGCGAGACGATCGTCCACTGGTCCGACAGCCGGGGAGTGTTCGAGCGCCGGCTTTTCGTCTCGCGGGCCGACGGGATCGCCCTGATGCAGATCAAGGGACCGGGTCGGGGCCAGGTGAACTGCCGGCTGACCCTCGCGCCCCGGGAACCTAACAACAGGAGGTTCAAGGAGAACGTCAGCAACCTGGCCACGACCACCGACACGTCCGCGTTGACCTACCGCAACGGGTTCACCCACGCCTATCCCGGCAGCATCCAGGCCTTGGAAGGCGTGGCGCGGGTCGTCGCCAAGAACGGCGCGACTACGACGGATGGTCCGGCCCTGGTCGTCACGGGCGCGGACGAGGTGCTCGTTTTCGTCGACATCAAGGTGCTCGACGAGTACGAAAGATCCATGATCGAAGCGACGAAGAAAGCCCTGGCCGCGCTTCCCGCGGACTACGGCGATCTCCTGGGCAGACACGAGAAGATCCACGGAGAGATGTTCCGCCGCATGCGGCTCGACCTGGGCGGCGGCTCGGACCGTCTCCTGACCTCGGAGGAGCTGCTGGCCAAGACGACCGACGCCGAGCCCTCGAGGGCGCTCCTCGAAAAGGTCTTCGACGCCGGCCGTTACAACATCATCTCCAGCACGAGCGACCTGCCGCCGACGCTCCAGGGAGTCTGGGCCGGGACCTACGACCCTCCCTGGGCCAGCGATTTCACCCACAACGGGAACGTCCCCTCGTCGCTCGCCGGCATGCTCATGGGCAACACGCCCGAGCTTCTGCTGGCTTATACATCCTACATGGAGGGGCTGGTCCCCTATCTCGAAGTCAACGCGAAGATGATCTTCGGGGCCAGGGGGATCGTCCTTCCGTCGCGGTCGACGACCAACGGCTACAACAACGCGTTCGAAGCGGATTTCCCCGGTCAATTCTGGGTCGCCGGCGCGGCCTGGGCGGCCCACTTCTTTTACGACTACTGGCTCTATACGGGCGACCGGAAATTCCTCGCCGAGCACGCCCTGCCGTTCATGGAAAAAGCGGCGCTCTTCTTCGAGGATTACCTGTACGATGGTCCCGACGGGAAATACGTGTTCAGCCCGACCCAGTCGCCGGAGAACGCCCCTCTTAACACGAGGTCCCAGACGACGTTCAACGCCACGATGGATGTGGCCGCGGCCAAGGAACTGCTCGGGAACACGATCGCCGCTTGCCGCGAACTGAACGTCCGCAAGGACAGGATCCCCGTCTGGGAGAGGATGCTGGCCAAGATGCCGGAGTACCTGGTCAACGAGGACGGCGCCGTCCGGGAATGGCTGACCCCCAAGTTGACCGACGATTATGATCACCGGCACAATTCCCAGCTTTATGCCCTGTTCGACGGGCTGCCGGAGGAGATCGCGAAGGACCCCGGACTCCAAGCCGCCTTCAAGCGCGTCATCGAACTCAAGCTCGATCGCCACTGGAGCAACTGGGAGAAGCAGGGCGGATTCATGTCCTTCGGCCTGGTCCAACTCGGGCAGGCGTCGGCCAGCCTGGGAGAAGCGGGCCTGGCTTATCGCTGCCTGGTGCCGCTCCTCAACCGCTATTGGCTGCATAACCTGGCGTCCATGCACAACGCCAAGAAACTTTTCAATACGGATATCAGCGGGGGCCTGCCGGCCGTGCTCATCAAGATGCTGGTGGCCTCGGACCCAGGCGTCATCCGCCTGTTCCCGGCGCTTCCGCCGGCCTGGCCCTCGGGGACGATCGAGGGGGTTCTGTGCCGCGGCCAGGTCGAGATCGAACGGCTGACTTGGGACGGCCCGACGGTGCGGCTCTCCGTCAGATCGGCCAAGGCGCAGGACGTTCGGCTCTACGCGCCGGCGGAGATCGAGGCCATCGCCGTGAAAAAGGGCCAGGCCGCGATCCGGACCTTGAACGACGCCAAGGGACGCCGGCTCTCGTTACCGGCCGGGCAGGACGTCGAGGTCGAACTTCAGCTGAGCAGGCGCTAACGATGCGCCGTTCAGCAAGGAGAGGAGGAGGCATGATGAGAAAGACAATGCTGGTCCTGGTCTTCGCAATCGCGGTGGCCGCCGGAGCCGTGTCGGCATTCGCCGCTCAAAGCGATAAACCGCTTCCCGATCCCGCGACCGTCGTCTGGTCGACTCACCCCGCGGACAAATGGGAGAATGCCTACCCCGTCGGCAACGGCCGCCTCGGGGCGATGGTCTTCGGGAAGACCGATGAAGAACAGGTCCAGATCAATGAGGACACTTATTGGTCGGGCGGCCCCTATTCCACGGTGGTCAAGGGGGGCTCCAAGGCCCTGCCCGAGATCCAAAAACTCGTCTTTGAGGGAGATCTGAAAAAGGCCCACATCCTGTTCGGCCGGAACCTCATGGGCTACCCCGTCGAGCAGATGAAATACCAGGCCCTGGCCAACCTGGTCCTGAACTTTCCGGATAAGGGCCCGGCCGAGAACTACCGCCACGAGCTCGACCTGGACACGGCGGTCGTGACCACGAGCCATGAACGGAACGGCGTCAGGTTCACCCGCGAGGTTTTTTCGAGCCCCGTCGATCAGGTCATCGTCGTCCGGCTCACGGCCGACAGGCCCGGTTCGATCTCCTTCACGGCCCAGCTGCGCGGCTACCGGAACGAGGCCCATTCCAACTACGCGACCGATTATTTCCGGATGGACGGGGACGGCCCCGACGGCCTCGTCCTCCGCGGAAGATCGGCGGATTATATGGGGGTCGAGGGCAAGCTCCGCTACGAGGCGCGGCTCAAGGCCCTCGCCGAGGGCGGCGTGGTGAGCGTCGATTGGGATGAGCTCCGTGTGAAAAACGCCGATCGCGTGACCCTCCTCATCGCCGCGGCCACGAATTTCGTCAACTACAAGGACGTCGGCGCCGATCCCGCCGCGCGGGTGGGAACGGTCATGGGTTCCGTCGCCGGCAAGACATATGAGGCGATCAAGGCGGCCCACGTCAAGGAGCATCAGAGGCTTTTCCGCCGGGCCGGAATGCGTTTGCCGGCGACCCGGAATTCGGCCCTTCCGACGGACGAACGTCTCAAGGGTTTCGACGGGACGAACGACCCGGCCCTCGGAGCCCTCGTCTTTCAGTTCGGCCGGTACCTTCTCATCTCCTCGTCGCGTCCCGGCACCCAGCCGGCCAACCTCCAGGGCATCTGGAACAAGGACCAGAATCCCATGTGGGATTCCAAATATACGACCAACATCAACACGGAGATGAACTATTGGCCGGCCGAGGTCGGAAACCTCGGCGAGTGCGCCGAACCCCTCTTCAGGATGATCGGGGAACTGACCGACCAGGGCGGCCAGGTGGCCCGCGAGAACTACGGCGCCAAGGGCTGGGTGTTCCACCAGAACACGGACCTCTGGCGGGTGGCCGCGCCGATGGACGGCCCGAGCTGGGGGACGTTCACTACGGGCGGCGCTTGGCTGGCGACCCACCTGTGGGAGCACTACCTGTTCACGGGCGACAAGGAGTTCCTGAAACGGTATTACCCGGTCCTCAAGGGCAGCGCGGAGTTTTTCCTCGATTTCCTCGTCCCCCACCCGAAATACGGCTGGCTCGTGACCAACCCTTCGACGTCACCCGAGAATTTCCCGGCCGTGCCCGGCCAGGTCCCGTTCTTCGACGAGATCACGACCTTCAAGACGACGACGTCGATCTGCGCCGGCTCGACAATCGACATGCAGATCCTCAACGACCTCTTCGCCTGCGTGGCTCAAGCCGCCGATATCCTCGGCTTGGATCCCGATTTCAAAGTCAGGGTCCTGGCAGCCAAGGCCAAACTGGCGCCGATGCAGATCGGGAGGAGCGGGAACCTTCAGGAATGGATCGAGGACTGGGGGGAGACGGAAAAAAGCCACCGTCACATCTCCGGCCTTTGGGGGCTTTTCCCCGGTCACCAGATCTCCGCCCGCCGTACGCCGCTTCTCGCCGAGGGGAGCAAGGTGGTCCTGGAACAGCGCGGCCTGCCGGGGAACGGCTGGTCCTCCGCCTGGAAGGCGGCCTGCTGGGCCCGTCTCGGGAACGGCGCCAAAGCCATGGACAACTTCGTTTTCGCGATGCACAACTACACGACGAACTCCCTGTTCTCCATTTGCTCCCGAGCCATGCAGGTGGACGGTTCTTTCGGCATGGCCGCGGCCGTGGCCGAGATGGTCCTCCAATCGCACGAGAATGAACTGGATTTTCTGCCGGCGCTTCCCGGATCCTGGAAGGACGGCGAGGTCAATGGCCTCGTCGCCCGCGGCGGGTTCGAAGTCGGGCTGCGATGGACGGCCGGCCGGCTCGAACAGGCGACTATCAATTCAAAGATCGGGAACATCTGCCGGGTCAGGTCGACCAGGGCCCTCAAGGTCGTGTCCGGGACGAAGACCGTCCGGGTGACGAAGCCGGAAAATGATGTTTGGGAATTCAAAACGGCCCCCGGGGCGTCCTATAAGCTGACTTTCATCAAATAAGCGCTTGGCTACGAGAGGTGCCTCGATGGAAAGACGAGATTTCTTGAAATTGGCCGCGGCCGGGGCCTTGGCGGCCCAACCGCTGGCCGGCGTCCCGCGTCACGGACAAGGGATAGAGGTGCCGGCCGTCCAGAAGTTTCTCGCCGGTCGAAGGATCCTGACTTTCAATTCGGTCATTCGGGTCAATCAGATCGAGGTGACCCGGACCCGCAACGAAGGATTCGATGAATTCGACAGGCATACGCCGGCCAACGTTGAGGCCCTGCGGGCCGCCTTCGCCGAGGGCTGGCCGGGGGCCCCCATGACCTGGGCGTTCAGCTGGCGGGCTCTTTTCGACGATAGAGAGAACTACCGGCGGATCCGAGAGATCATTCCGGGATTCCATGACAGATACGGCGACGACGTGACCTTCATCCCCGGCGCCTATTTCGCCAACGCCTACAATACCCGGGACGAGGTCAACAAGGACCTGCATGACGGGTTGGCCCGGGTTTCCGAGATCATGGGCGGCGGCTTCCGGCCCAAAAGCGTCCTCGCCGGGTTCCTGTCATCCGCCAATCAGAGATTCCTGGCCGCGGAAGAGGGCATCCATGTCTGCCAGGGCAATATCTGGAGCCAGTACGCCATCGACAATCAGGACGGCGACGGGTCGGTCTCTTATCCCTACTACCCTTCGGCCGACCATTTCTGCCGGCCGGCTCAAAGCACGGGTGACTTGGTCGACTGCGTCAACCTGGACGGCTGGACATGCGATTTCATCGCCGCGCGGCGCGAGGGGCTTGACTGGGCCAGGAACTGGAACAGCCGGATGGGGGTCGGACCGATCGAGACGATCGGCTGGTTCGGGCCCGAGGTCGGGCCGGCCCAGATGATCGAAACAACGGCGGCCCATTTTGATAAGGGCTTCGAGCTCAACGGCTGGGCTTGGGTCACGAATTGCTGGGAGGTTTCGCTTGTCCCTCAGGTCAAGAACCTTGACGTCCTGACACGGTGGACGAAACGGATCCGGGAGCGCTGGCCCGGCGCCGAGTGCCTGACGCAGGGCGATTTCGGGCTGGCCTTCCGGAGCCAGTACAGGAACAACGAGGGCCTGGACTACAGGTTCCTGCAACGAGGAACGGGGATCGGCGGGTCGGACCGGAACCTGGAGGTCCGCTGGTTCATGAACCGGGATTTCCGCCTGGCGCTCCTGCGGGACTGGAAGGCCGGGACGCCGGAGCTCGTTATCGACTTCACCCGCTATGACCTTTCCGCCAAGGAACCCGAGGAGCCGACCCGGAGCTGGAGCCTGCTCGGGAAAATAAACCAGAAGCAGACGCGACCCCAGGACAAACCCGTTCCCCTCGGCGCGTTGACCCGCGATGACCTGGACCGGATCTCCAAACGCTGCCCTGAACTTCGCGGGGGAAAATGAACGGGCGGAGAGACTTCCGACAAATTATGATTTGATCGATGGAAGGAGACACGATGAAACGTTTCCAGATCCCGTTCGTTCCCGGCCTGATCATCCTCGTTCTTGCCGGATGCTCACCGCGCGTCACGGAGAAGACCGTCGCCTATGGCTCCCAGCCATGGCCGCCGCAGGTTTGGAGATCCGCGCCTCCGCAGGGCAATCCCTTCGAGCCCTCGCGGGACATCCGGGGGATCGCCTTCACTCACAACTTCACGGCCTACACGGACGCCGACACCTGGTATCCTTCCTGGGCGTCCGACGGCAACATGTACAGCGGCTGGACGGACGGGGAGATCGGCGAGGAGTCCTGCCATTCGAGCGGCGGAGGCCGGGCCCGGACGGGGAACGCCAGGATCACCGGAGACGACCCGCTGTCCCTGACGGTCGAGTCCCTCGGGTCCGAACCCGCCTCGGCCTTGCCCTATGGCGGCCGTTATCCCAGCGCCAATCTCGTCCACAACGGCGTCTGGTATTACGGGACCTACTGCGTCGACTTCGACCTGTCCAAACCGGAATACCGGGACCTCTACAGCTGGGCCATCTGCGGTCCTGTGCCGGGGTTCCGGATCTCGACGGACTATGGGAAGACCTGGACCCCGAGCCCGCTTTCGCCTGACCGGCCTCTCTTCCCCGAATCGGGGAAGGACGGGCGCCAGGTCAAGATGGGGACTCCCCATTTCGTCGACTTCGGACGAAACCTCGAGCATTCCCCCGACGGGAAAGCCTACCTCGTCGGCCACGGCGCCACAGACGCGGACCCCACGCCGCGCATCGCCGGAAATAGCTGGATCGCCGGCGACGCGGTCTACCTCGCGCGTGTGACCCCCAGCCCGAAAAACATCAACGACCTCGGGGCCTATGAGTTCTTCGCCGGCCGCGGGGCCGAAGGGGGCCCCGTCTGGTCCCGGAATTTCGCGGATATCCGGCCTCTCCTTGCCTGGGACGATCGCATGGGCTGCGCGACGATCACCTACAACGCCCCGCTCCGCAAATACCTGATGTGCGTCACCGACGGCTGGCCGGGCGTTGAGGACATGAACTCGTACATCCTGGAAGCGGACGAGATCACAGGGCCCTACAGGATGATCACGTTCATGAACAAGTTCGGCCGGCAGGGTTACTTCTTGAACTTCCCGTCGAAGTTCACGAGCGCCGACGGCCGGACGGCGTGGCTGGCCTACTCGGCCAACTTTCACAAATCCTATTTCGGCAACCGGACGGCGGCCGAACCCATGGGCAGCCGCTACGCCTGGACCCTTCAGGAGGTCAAGCTGGTTGACGGGGCCGCGGACATCTCGGGCGCGGCGGGGAGCGGCCAGCCGCCGTTGGACCCCCTGAAGAGCGAGAACAACGTCGCCCTCAGGGCCCGGGTCAACGTGTCCTCGGTCCATAACAAGAACAAGCCCTTCACCGAGCTCATCGAATATTTCGGCGAGGGGGCCGTGGACGGGATCGTCGACCTGGATGCCGCGATCAACGCTCACGAATGGGTGAGCCGGGGCGAGCGGGAGACGGCCATGATCAGGCTCAGCTGGGATTCGCCGCAGACGGTGCGGCGGGTCTGGCTTTTCGACCGGCCCGACCCGGCCGACCAGGTCACCTCGGGCGTGCTGCTCTTCAGCGACGGGAGCGTCGTCCGGGTGGGCGAGCTTCCGAACGACGCGAAGGCCTGCAAAGAGGTGAGCTTCCCGCCCAAGACCGTCACTTGGGTGGTCTTCGCCGTCGACACGGTTTCCGAAGGAACCGTCAACGCCGGCCTGTCCGAGATCGCGGTTTTCAGAGATTGATGGATAATAGCCGCAAGAGCCGTTTGAATCGACCAAGGAGGAAGACGTCATGACACGGAAAAAAATCTCCGGATTTCTCGTTCTCTTTATCGGATGGATTTTGGCCGCCGGGTTCCTGGCCGCCCAGGACAAGCCGGCCGACCCCGTCTTGACTCTGGACCGCATCTTTGCCGGCCGCGAATTCGCCGCCGAACGCTTCGGCCCGGCCCGCTGGATGAGCGACGGCGAGACTTACGTGACGCTCGAGCCGAGCGTCGAGGCCAAGGCCGGCCGCGACCTCGTCCTCTATCGCGCCGAGACCGGCAAGCGCGAGGTCCTGGTCTCCGCGGCCAAGCTCGTTCCGCCCGGAGCCTCCGAGCCCCTGGCGATCGAGGACTACGCCTGGTCCCCGGACGGCAAGGTCCTCATCCTCTTCACCAACTCGAAGCGCGTCTGGCGGCAGAACACCCGCGGCGATTTCTGGACCTACGACCTGGCGGTGGGCCGCTTGCGCCAGCTGGGAAGGGAGTTCGAGCCGTCGACCCTAATGTTCGCCAAGCTCTCGCCCGACGGCCGGAAAGCCGCCTATGTCGTTAAGAACAATATCTATGCGGAAGACCTGGCCTCGGGCCGCGTCACCCAGCTGACCTTCGACGGGAGCGAGAACATCATCAACGGCACGTCGGATTGGGTCTACGAAGAGGAATTCGGCATCCGCGACGGATTCCGCTGGAGCCCGGACAGCGCCTTTATCGCCTTCTGGCACTTCGACACGCGCCGGGTGCCCGTTTTTTCGATGATCAACAACACCGACTCCCTCTACCCGAAAGTCACGAGCTTCAAGCACCCCAAACCCGGGCAGGCGAACTCCGCCGTCAAGGTCGGCGTCGTCCCGGTCGCGGGCGGGTATCCCGTCTGGGTCCGGACGCCGGGCGACCCGAGCGACACCTACATCGCCCGCCTCGAATGGGCCGGCAACTCCCGTGAGGTCGTCCTCCAGCACCTCAACCGCTTGCAGAATACGCTCACCGTGCTTATTGGCGATATCGCCACAGGTGAGGCGCGGACCGTCTTCACCGATACGGACGAGACCTGGGTCGAGGTCATGGACGACTTCGTCTGGCTGGCCGCGGGCAAAGGCCTCTTCTGGCTGAGCGAAAGGGACGGCTGGAGCCATGCCTATTACGTCTCCCGCGACGGAAAGGAGGTCCGGCTTCTGACCCCCGGCGATTACGACATCCTGAGCGTCGACGCCATCGACGAGAAGGCCGGCCTCCTTTATGTCACCGCTTCGCCCGAGGACGCCACCAAGCGCTTCGTCTACCGCGTTCGCCTCGACGGCAAGGGGAAACCGGAAAGGGTCGGCCCGGCCGGACAGACCGGGGCCCATCGTTACGACATTTCGCCCTCGGCCCGCTGGGCCTTCCACAGCTATTCGACCCTCGACACGCCGCCCGTGACCGAGCTCGTCCGTCTGCCCAAGGGCGACGTCGTCCGGACCCTGGCGGCCAACAAGGGCTTGAAGACAAAAGTCGAGGCTCTCTCGCGGAAAAGGGTCGAATACTTCAAGCTCGGGATCGGCGGCGGGGTCCAGGTCGACGGCTGGCGCATCCTGCCGCCCGGCTTCGACCCGGCCAAGAAATACCCCCTTCTCGTCTACGTCTACGGCGAGCCCGCCGGACAGACCGTCCAGGACGTCTGGGGCGGCAGCGGTTACCTTTGGCACCTGATGCTGGCCCAGCAGGGCTACATCGTGGCTAGCTTCGACAACCACGGGACGCCCGCGCCGCGCGGCCGGGCTTGGCGCAAGAGCATCTACCGCCAGATCGGCATCCTGGCCTCGGCCGACCAGGCGGCCGCGGTCCGGGCGGCCCTGGCCGCCTGGCCTTTCGCCGACCCCGACCGGGTCGGGGTTTGGGGCTGGAGCGGGGGCGGCTCGATGACCCTCAACGCCATGTTCCGCTACCCCGACCTCTACAAGACGGGCATCTCCGTGGCCTCGGTGCCCGACCAACGGCTCTACGACACGATCTACCAGGAGCGGTACATGGGCCTGCCCGACGGCAATCCGGACGGCTACAAGAACGGCTCGCCGGTCACCTTCGCCAAGGACCTGAAGGGCAAGCTGCTCATCGTCCATGGCACGGGCGACGACAACGTCCACTACCAGGGTTTCGAGGCCGTCGTCAACGAGCTCATCGTCCACAACAAGGCCTTCACCATGATGGCCTATCCGAACCGGTCGCACGGCATCTTCGAGGGGAAGGGGACGACGATCCACCTTTACACGATGTTCACCCGCTTCCTCGACGAAAACCTGCCGCCGGGCGGGCGCGCCCGGTAGGAAACAGGCCAGAGGGCGGGCTCAGAACTTGTAGCCGATCCTGCGCAGGAAGTCCTTGCGCCACTGGGTGCCGTCGGGCCCTTCGACGCCCTTCGTCCGGACGCCGTCGACGACGCCTAGGATGCCCCGGCCCTGTTCGGTTTCGGCCACGACGACCTCGGCCGGGTTGGCCGTGGCGCAGAAGATCCGGCAGACCTCGGGCACGGCCTTGACGGCGTTGAGGATGTTGACCGGGAAGCCGCCGGTCATGACGATCAGGAAGGAGTGCCCGGCGCCGATGGCCATGGCGTTCTTCGTGGCGATCTCGACCAGGGCCTCGTCGTTCCCGGAGTGCCGGACCAGGGCGAGACCCGAAGACTCGCAGAAGGCGATGCCGAACCTCATGTGCGGAGCGGTCGTGACGATGGCCTCGTGGAGGTCCTCGACCGTCTTGATGAAGTGGGCCTGGCCGAGGATGAAATTCATGTCCTCGGGCTTATCGATGGGGACGACCTTGATGTCCATGGAACCCTCCTCTCGTCGTTCGGGCGTATTATAGAGCCCGGACGCCCCGACAGCAACGGTTTAAAATCGTCGTTTTGGACCGAAAAACGATGATTTTGCGCTTCCGGCAAACTCATGCCGAGCACGAAATGTTGAATATATACTTCATCTTAATTAAGATGCTGGGGTCCGACCCCATAGAATCGAGGAGGCACAATGAACAAAACGCTGCCGCGCATCATCGCCATCGCCGCAATCCTGGCTCTTCTCGCGCCCCGCGTCCCCGCCGCCCAGAAAATCTATTGGGGCGACTCCGTGCCCGCCGGCTGGAACGGAAAATGGGCGGCCAAGTTCCTGACAGTTCCCGAAAGAACGAATTTCGCGCGGACCGCGTCCTCGACGGACGTCCTGGAATTCATCGATACTCTCCGCTGGTCGAGCGATAAAATGTCCATCATCAACATGTTCACGACGACCCTGCGCCGGACGTGCCCGGCCGTCGTTTTGGCCAGCCCGCGGGTGACCTCGCCCGACGAGGCGGTCAAGTCCGGTAAGACGGTCGTCTATCTGCAGGGGAACATCCACGCTTACGAACCGGAAGCCAAAGAGGCCCTGCTGATGCTCCTGCGCGACATCCTCCTCGGCAAGCGCAAGAGTCTCCTCGACAACCTCATCATCATCGTCTGTCCGAACTTCAACGTCGACGGGACCGATACCTTGTCTCTGAGCGAGGGCACCCCCCACATCCTGGGGTCGGCCGTCAATGCCCAGAACATCAATCTCAACCGCGATGCCATCCGGGTCGAGACGGCCGAGATCGCCGGGCTCTACCGGACGGTCTTCAACCGCTGGGACCCGACATTGATCTACGACGGGCATCTCATGGGCCGCGTCCAGCACGGCTATGCCATCGGCTACGCCACCTGCACGGTGCCCGCCTCCCACCCCGGTCCGCGCAACTACGTCTTCGACAAGCTCTTCCCGGCCGTCCGCGAGGCGACCCGGACAAACTTCGGCCTCGAGGTCTTCACCCACTGCGAGACCGACGACAAGTGGCCGCCGACCGTATGGAGCCACGAGGAAGCCATGTGGACGAATGAGGCCAAGTTCGTCGCCAACGCCTACGGCCTGCGGAACCGCATGACGATCCTGGCCGAGACGCCGGGGCATGAATCGTTCGAACGGCGCATCTACGCCCATTACTCCCTCATCACCGGGGTCCTCGAATACGCCAACGCCCACGGCAGGGAGATGCAGGAGGTCTGCCGGGCCGCCGACCGGGACGTCGTCGAAGCCGTCAAGACCAAGGCCGAGACGGGCGAGCTCCGCAACTTCGTCGCCGGGAAATACGAGTCCTACGGCAAGGTCGACATCCTCGTGTACAAGGAGCGGAACGCCTCGACGCTCGTCCCCGGCACGAGCGTCCGGGCCAGGATCGCCCCGCACATGCTCCGGGCCCCCGAGCTCGTCCGCGGCGTCGAGTTCCTGTGCAAGCCCGTGGGCACGGTCGAGGCGCGGGTCCCCCGCGGCTATCTCATCCCGGCCGAGCTGGACTTCATCGCCGAGAAGCTCCGCGCCCACAACGTCAAGGTCGAGGTCCTGGCCAAGCCGGTCAAGGCCTCCGGCGAGGAGTTCGTGATCGACAAGGTCGGGCAGGGGCGGAGCGGCGGTTATAACATGATCAAGCTCGACGGCGGCTTCGCCCCATCGCCGGTCCGGGAATTTCCGGCCGGCACGTTCCGCGTGGACATGGCCCAGCCCTTGGCCAATCTCGCGTTTTATTGTCTCGAGCCTCAGGCCGCGGACGGCTTCGTCGGCTGGGGGGTCTTCGACGCCACCTTCAAGTCGCTTGGGGTCGACAAGCGGAGCGTCGTGTACCCCGTCTACAAATACTTCAAGATCATGGACTGACCGCCGCGGCCGCATTGTAAAGTTTATACGTCCGTGATCTGATACAGGCTATTCAGAACCAAACAAGGATTTCTTGATTCGCGTGCCCTTCAGGGGGGGCGAGCAGGCAATGGCTCAAAAGGCGGGTTGGTATGTTCCTTGCATGTCCTGTATTGCAGGATACCTCAATGATCGGAGCATAAGAGGTGAAACAGATGTCTTCAACCAATCTGCGACCCGGCGTTCGCTCGATCGTCGGCATGGTAATCCTGGGGTTTTCGGGATGGCTTTTGTGGTCTCCGTTGATACTGGGGGCCGAAGGTCCTGCCGGATCTTCGAACCAAACCTCGCCGCGAGATGAGAAAACGGTGATCGAAAAAGTCATCAAGGACTCGATCTGTTGGGCGCTCACAAAGGACTGGGCGCTCGCGGAAAGCACGTTGGCTCATGATGAGGATCTGTTCTATTTCTGGACGGATTCGACATTCACCGTTGAAGGCTGGAAGCAGCACATCAAATATTACGATACCTGGATGGACCCCAGGTTCAAAGCCGTACGGACGGACGTGCGCGACCTGCGGATCCATCTCTCTCGTTCCGGGGACGTCGCCTGGTACGCCGCCATACTCGATGACGTGGTCGAATGGGACGGCAAGCGTGGAGGCGGTGAGAATATTCGCTGGACCGGGGTCCTCGAAAAACGCGAAGGCAAGTGGGTCATCGTGCAGATGCATGCGTCTCTTGCCGCCGACAAGGTTCGCGAAAGCGTGATGAAGAACGGAAAGTAGCGATGGCCTGCCGGGAATTATTGCGATCATCATAACCATAACGCCTTCAGGCAAATTGTCTTCGCTCTCAACAAAGGATATGGTCAATAATGCACAGGGCGACAGAGGACTTGAACCTTTGACTTCAGCCGTGCGGAGGGCCTCTTCGCTCAAGGTTTTGCGCTCCGCTAATTCGAAGATTTGGTTCACCCCCTCGATCCGCTTCCTGATGGAACTTGGAACTCAACACATCGATGACGATGTTGCCGCTCGTCATGAAGGCGAAGGGCAGGGTCTTGGCGGCAAGGAATGCGTTGGCGCGGAAGGCCAGGCCGTTGTCAGGCAGGAAGCGTCGGATATGGGGCATCGCCGTCGCATAGAACGCCTCCGTCTTGCCGTTCAAGATATCGAGGAACTTGAAAGCCGAATGGCTCTTCCTCTCCCCCCGGGGCACGGCCGCTTGCTCTTCGAGAAAGCGGAGCCATTGCTTATCGTAATCCTTGGTCGACTTAGAGATCCCGGTATTGCGATGCCAGTTGTCCGCCAGCCGGTATGCCGGATCCGACCTCCAGAAGATATCGGGGTCCTTCAGGATCGTTTCCGGATCGAGGAGAATGCGCTCGATCGAAGCCGTATCGATGCGGATGTCCCACGCCCCCTGGGAGGCGACGGCCTCTCGGAACGCCGAAGAGCCCGTCTGGAGCGCACAAAATGCCGAAAGAACGAGAAGAGACTTTAATTCGTTGCCTATGCAAAATGGGATCTTCCTTGCGGATTTCGACGGACTTAGATATTTTACGAGGGTTTTCGATATTTTTGAGCACACTTTTGGCACAGTTCTTTCATTGGTGTGTGTCCGAGGATATCTTAGATGAATCCGTTCCGTAAAG
>Ga0315279_10001615_pt1 | contig 36921 bp, 34 predicted proteins | sample YL17G06_20_MG_FD_203694 | JGI IMG/M metagenome (GOLD analysis project Ga0315279, IMG submission 203694) | Sediment microbial communities from Yellowstone Lake, YNP, Wyoming, USA - YL17G06_20 | ecosystem: Environmental > Aquatic > Freshwater > Lake > Sediment | place: USA: Wyoming | collected...
AGCTTAAGGCAGTTTTCTTTCGAAGACAAACTGGTTGTTTCCTAAGCCTCGAGCGGGAACCATCTTTTGTAAGTCAAAACCTATTTTTCGGCAGAACTCCATCCAAGAATATACGATATCGAACTTCCTGAAACCCCGCTAAAAACGGCGTCTAAGACCGCAGGCTCTGGAGGAGGGTTTGGACGCGATGGCGGTAGGTATGCCCGGCCATGATGTAATCGTATGTCCTTCGGACCATCGTTTCCCGGTAAGTCTCGTCTTTAAACCGTTCGACCGCCTCGCGGACAGTAGATACCCACGGCTAAAGCCGTGGCCCCTATCAAAACTCAAGCTTCGCTTGACCTAAATCCTGGGTCTGTTGCCACTGCACATATCTCATGATCTTTGCCTCATCTACGCCCACTGTCGATACGAAAAACCCTGGGGACCACACCACATTCTCTTTCCAATATACGTCGCTCAACCACGAAAACTTTTTCCTCAAGTGGCTCGCCGTCATCCCCTTGATCTTCCCTACCACATCGCTCACAGCATATTTCGGCGGGATGATCATCACCAGGTGAATATGATCTCGTCCCATGTGATAGGCCAATATCTCCCATTCCGGAAGACCTCTCATCACTTTCGGAAAAAGTTTTCTTATATACCCCTGCACCCCAGGATTTAGGATACGGCGGCGATATTTTGGAATCCATATGATATGATATTCGGTCCGATAGGCACCATGCCCCGAAACTCTGATTTCTGAGCCGGACCGCAAAAACTGGACAGGGCAATAAGGTGGAAAACGGACCCGCTATATCTCAACACGGAGGTATGGCACAATGGTCAGTATGCGGAAGCAGTATGAAGCATCTTTCAAGGCCACGGTCGCCCTGGAGGCCATCAAGGGCGAGAAAACCATCGCCCACTTGGCCGGCGTGTTCGGCGTCCACCCTAACCAGATCAGCCGCTGGAAAGCGGAGCTCCTGGAGAAGCTGCCCGACATCTTCTCTGATCGGAGAAAGCGGGCCGACAAGGACCGGAAGGAAACCGAAGCCGAACTGTTCCGGCAGATCGGGCGACTCAAGGTCGAGCTGGACTGGCTTAAATAAAAATCGCAGTCGCTCCTGTCGTGAAGAAGCGGGCCGAAGTGGATCCGGCCCATCCGGAGATTCCGGTCGCACGGCAATGCGAACTCTTGGATCTGTCACGCTCGACCTTCTATTATCTTCCCACACCCGACGAGCGGTTGAACCAGGAGCTGATGCGCCGGCTGGACGAGGCATACGCGAAGCATCCGTTCTTCGGCTCCCGGAAGTTGACCGTCCGTCTGCGGAAAGCGGGATACGCGGTCAATCGCAAGCGCATCCAGGGCTTGATGCGGCGGATGGGACTCGAGGCCATTTATCGAAAGCCGCGACTGAGCCTGCCGGGCCGCCAGCACAAGCGGTATCCGTATCTTCTGAAGGGAATGATGGTCGATCGGCCGGACGCGGCCTGGTGCGCCGATATCACCTACATTCGGCTCGCCCACGGCTTCGTTTACCTGGTGGCGATTCTGGACTGGCACAGCCGATATGTTCTGGCCTGGTCGTTGTCGACGACTCTGGAGAAAGAGTTTTGTCTGGAGGCGCTGCGGGACTCGCTTCGGATTTCGAGGCCGGAGATCTTCAACACGGACCAAGGAGCGCAGTTCATTAGCCCGGAGTTCAAGGGCCTTCTGGAGCGCGAAAAGATCAGGATCAGCATGGACGGCCGCGGCCGGGTGTACGACAACATCTTTGTCGAGCGTTTCTGGCGTTCGGTCAAGTACAAAGAGGTCTATCTTCACGAATATCGGACGGTCGCCGAGGCCCGGGCTCATCTCGAGGCATATTTTCGGTTCTACAACGAAGAGCGGCCGCACGAAGCGCTCGGCTATCGGACGCCGCACGAGGTTTACTTCGGGAGCTCGGCCATGTTGGCGTCGGCCGTGAAGGCCGTGGTTTAACATGGACCGTCTCGAGATCGTCGTTCCTGGGTCAAATGGTGAAGACGTTTTTCCCTCGATCAGCGGGAAAATGGCTTTTGGATATGGAAAGGGATAAAATGGCAATTACGGCGGGCCGACACTACACCTTATTAAGGCCTTCCCGTTGTCCAAATTATGGGGTCCACCCCAGTAGACCCGATGGTCTGCCCCAAATGTGGCGGCCGAATGAAGGTCGTCGCCTTCATCACGGAGTATGCCGTCGTGGACCGGATCATCGACCACCTCAAACTGACATTCGTGGCTGAGAAACCGCCGTCGTCGCGCGTCATCGAGCAGGTCGTTTTGATGGCGGCCGAGGAGCGGGCGGAGTGTTTTTAGCGGCGGGGGATTTCGAGAGGGCGGGAAGTCTATCGTCTTTTGGGGGATTTCTTGGGTGTCCGGAACGATGATCCGGCCGGACGGCCTGCGTCGCGGCCATTCCCTTGTTCTTGACATCGACCGGCAGCCGGGAATATCCTATTCTCGTGAAGAGCAGTACCGATTCCGAGCATAACGGGAGGGATCGTCGCGCGGCGCAAAAAAGCAAATTCTTATACCCCTCCGGATATGGCTATGGAAGACTCCTCATTCGTTTATCATATTCAATTGTCAGATATGGTGCTAATAGGGATGCGCAAAAACATTAATGTGGCTTTTTCATTTGGTAATAACGATGATGGTCAAATAAAAGCTAGTATTTTATCAGAAATTCTTCCGGTAATTAAGCATTTTACCAATGTAGATCTTCCTGTGTATGGCGATGATCCTGATGGTGATGGAATTTGCAATACGGGCGAAAATATTTGCCACGAACTTATTGTAAATGAATATGTTGATTTTTTATCATCACTTCGTTCGCGATGATATAATACTCCCGAAAATATAAGGCTCTGAATTATCGATAAAAAAGAAACATATATGAAAAAAATTCTAATTACAGGTGGTGCTGGTTTTGTAGGATCAAACCTTGCAATTCTTCTGAAAAATGATGAAGGTCAAAACGCAAGGATAATAGCCCTTGATAATCTCAAAAGGCGCGGCTCAGAACTTAACTTGCCTCGATTGCGGCAAAACGGAGTGGAATTTGTCCATGGCGATATTCGCAATATTGATGATCTGCTTGAAATTGGCAAAATAGATCTTATTTTAGAATGTTCTGCCGAACCGTCGGTACTTGCCGGTTATTCCGGTTCTCCTGAATATCTTATTCAAACCAATCTTGCAGGCACTGTAAATTGTTTGGAGATCGCCCGACGACACGGTGCGGATATTGTGTTTCTTTCTACGAGCAGAGTCTACCCAATAAAAGCAATAAATGAAATCAAATACGAAGAAAATGAAACGCGGTTTAGCATAAGCAAAAACCAGCAAATAAAAGGCGCTTCCGAAAATGGTTTTAGCGAAGATCTTTCTTTGGATGGAACGCGGTCACTATATGGGGCTACAAAGCTCTGCTCAGAACTATTATTGCAGGAATATATTGAGATCTACGGCATACGCGGCATAATAAATAGATGCGGCGTAATTACGGGGCCATGGCAGATGGGCAAGGTCGGTCAGGGGGTTGTAGTGCTTTGGGTTGCCCGCCATATTTTTGAAAAAGAGCTAAGCTATATAGGATACAACGGAACAGGAAAACAGGTGCGTGATATTTTGCATGTGCAGGATTTATATCGACTGCTTAAAATTGAAATAAATCAAATCTCAAAATATAATGGTAAAGTATATAATGTGGGTGGCGGCATAGATGTAAGCGTATCGCTGTGCGAACTCACCGATTTATGCCAGAAAATCACCGGAAAAAGTGTCCGGATAAAATCGGTAAAAGAAAATCGTGCAGGGGATATTCCTTATTATATTAGCGACTGCAGCAGGGTGCAAAAAGCAACAGGTTGGAAACCCGGAATAAATTGCATTCGAATCGTAAGCGATATTTCTGAGTGGATAAATAAAAATAAATCCGACCTATATCCAATTATCGGAAAATAATTTTCTCAGTTCTAAATTAACGGAGTTTTTTAAAAGGAGTAACTTCCAATGGCTGTAGTTTTGGTTACAGGATCCGCCGGTCTCATAGGATCACAGGCCGTACGTTTTTTCTCGGAAAAAGGATTTAAAATCATTGGAATTGATAATGACATGCGTAAAGTATTTTTTGGAAGTGAAGCCTCAACGGCATGGAATTTGGCAAGGTTAAAAGAGGATATTTCCGGCTACAAACATTACGAAATCGACATCCGTGATCAATTAAAAATAAAACAGGTGTTCAGAGAATATAACAGCGAATTATCACTTATAATTCATACGGCTGCTCAACCTTCTCACGATTGGGCCGCCAAAGAACCGTTTACTGACTTTACCGTTAACGCCAATGGTACATTGAATATGCTCGAATTCACACGGCTTTATTGTCCCAATGCGGTTTTTGTTTTTACTTCAACAAATAAAGTGTATGGGGATACTCCCAATTATCTGCCCTTGGTCGAGCTTGAAAGCCGTTGGGAAGTCAACAAAAGCCATCCATATTTTACTCACGGTATAGACGAATCAATGAGCATAGATCAATCCAAACACAGTCTTTTTGGGGCATCAAAAGTAGCCGCAGATGTTCTGGTACAGGAATATGGAAAATATTTTGACATGAAAACAGCATGCTTCAGGGGTGGGTGTTTAACCGGACCCGATCATTCCGGAACTAAATTGCACGGATTTCTTGCTTATTTGATGAAGTGTGCGATAACCGGGGACCACTATAATGTATTTGGGTATAAAGGAAAACAGGTTCGTGATAACATCCACAGCTATGATTTGGTAAACATGTTCTGGAATTTTTATCAGAATCCAAGGAGCGGAGAAGTATATAATGCCGGCGGAAGTCGTTTTTCCAATTGCTCCATGTTAGAAGCAATAAAAATGTGTGAAGAAATTACAGGTAAAAAAATTAACTGGAGCTACGCAGAAACAAATAGAATTGGCGACCATATATGGTATGTAAGCGATGTTCGCAAATTTCAAACACATTATCCTAAGTGGAAATATAAATATAATTTAAAAGAAATATTGACTCAAATTTATGAGGGGCTAAGTAAAAGAAGAGTTTAATAAATATACAGATAGTATTGACCTTTTTTGTTCTGGGATATGCAAATACCGCAAGTCGGTGTATTATATGCCAAAGGTCATGGAAGAGTATATTCTACATTTCATTTAATATCATTATGTGTGGGTATTTCATCTATTTTATATCTGGTGCCGAGGATTGGAACATATGGTGCTTTTTTAGCTTTTGTTTTACAGGAATTGGTTTTTAGATTTGCTATAAATATCTACTGCAAAAAGAAATGTTCCATTGCATTTTTTGATAAACGGGTTCTTGTCGGAGTATTATTTATTTTATTTTCATTTCTTGCTTTTAGGAAAATAGATAATAGTTTGGCAGTAATATTTTTGATATAATGCGGCATAAAAGCTCTTTTTATAACGATCTCAACAAATCAATTACTTACTCTAGCAAACAATGTGCTTTTTCTAAAAAAATTCAGATAATTATTATATCAAACCAATGAGGATATTGTAAATGCACATTGCTTTTGTAGTAGGCGGACTACCCGGGCCAGCATATCACGGGGGAGCCGTAACATGCTGGGCGATTATTAAGACCGCAATCAATCAAGGTCACAAACTAACAATAGTAAGTTTATTTGATAACTCAAGTTCTAATCCATATCTTGCGTCAAAAGAACAACAAATTAAAATACTGCACGATATTGGCGCTGGTGTCGAAATAATGGATTTTGAAAGTAAGAATCTTAAACGAGATAAATCTTTTGCAGAAAAAATCTGTGCCAGATTTTATCCTAAATTAGAAGACATTTTCTCTTTTGCAAATCTCCAAAATGAAGGTGAAACAAGACTAAAAAAGATAAATCCTGATGTTATATTTTGTTACCACTTTGATGTTTTGTCGGCCGTATACAAAACCAAAAGCGCACCTATTATGGCTGGCGTTGGAGATCTCTGGCATCTGCCATCTTATTTCAGGCTGCAACTGCAGAAAAAAACCATTAAAAAAATAATCGTATATAAAATATTTGAAAGAGCTTCAATTAAATACATGGTTGAAATGCTTAAGCCCTGTGCGAAAAAAGGCGCTTTTGCGGCTCACTATGCTGAGTGGCTAAAGAAACAAAAAGGGCTCGAATCAACATTATATTTAAGGACTCCGGCTCACGATCCTGTTGGAGATAAGTGGTTAGAGTTAAGAAATTCTTATAAAGAAAAAAGAGAGAGTAAAAAATGCAAGATATTGATGATAGGAGATATTGGCACAACGTCAACGTCCTCTGGAATAAAGGAATTTTTGAATAAGACAATCCCTATACTCGAAAAACAGATCGGGGCAACAGGCTTTGAAATCCATATGGTAGGAGGTGGTACACCATCAGCGGATATAGCGTACGATTTGAACAAAAGCTATATAAAAATCCGTGGTAGAATTTCACCTGCGGATGGTGAATTCTTATCCTCCGATGCATTGCTGGTTCCCACGCCCATTACGTTGGGAATAAGAGTCAGAATTATCAGTGCTTTTTCTTTTGGCTGCCCGGTTGTGGCACATAAAGCAAACGCTGCAGGAATACCAGAACTGTCTCACGAAAACAATTCTTTACTGGCTGATTCCGGAGAAGGCTTAGGCAAAGAATTAGTACGATTATTAAAAGACAGTGATTTAAAAAGAAAATTAGAAGAAAACGGGCGTTTAACTTATGAGAAATATTTCTCTGAGCGTGTTGCCGCTATGCAAATTGTTCGCGAACTTGAAAATATGTCTAAATAGCGGATATTGAAAACCGACCCGCTAGCCGTGGTTTTTCATGGCCCGGCCAGGCCCCCCCCGAAAAAAGCCCAGCCTTGGGCTTCCCTGAAAAGTTCTGCCTGGGAAATTCCCGCGTTATGGGGATTACTCCGCCGGGAGATTCCCTTTGCTCACGTTGTTATCCTGTATTATCAGGGCCCCGCCTTTTTTATAGTGTCGGAAAATTCCCCCGTCGGGCGGTCTAAATCCCTTGTTTTGCATATCTTTCATAATTTTTCACACATTGAAGGGAAATATTTGGCATATTTTGCGAGGCGGGGCTTCAAATTCTTTATCCTTCGAACCAAGCCTATGTTGGCCATCCTCAAATACCCATCTGTAAGATAACTAAATGCTTTTCTGTTTATACGGACACAAGATCTTCGTCTTGCTATGCTTCGAAGCATATCCAAATTGCACGAACTTAACGCTATTTCAAACAGCAAAACATATTCGGGGAGGGTGATGCGATCATATTCTACTTTAATTTCCGGAATAAGCTTGTAATAAAATGGATACCTATAACCAAGTTGCGGCAACAAAGCAATCGCCTCAAGTTTGGTAAACACAGGAAAATCTCCTGCAATAATATTATTTATTTGCCTGAACACTTCATCCCTGTCACCAATTAAAATAAGCTTCTTTAATTCTTCAATAAGTGGTTGTGTATCGTGCATTTTTTGGGCTGTTTCAGCCTGTTTGTGGCCCTTGATAACTACGCTTCTGTCTGGAGCACCGCCTGACCTTGCGGTTAAAGATTTCTTCAGATCTTCAGGCATGATATGTTCGAATTCTGAAATCGAAAACAGCTTTTGATTATTTAGCGCCAGAGATTCAAGCACATAGCACTGCTCTTTAACCCCCAGGAAAGCGGCCTTTGGCACCACCGTTTTGAATTTTTTATCAAAAATCAAAACATCGTGAATAAACATCAGTTTTGTTTTATCAACCAGACCGGGAAAGTACCACGCTGGAAAATATGCCTCATGACAACTATCCATAAATAGAAAATCACATTCCGGAATGTCGGCCTTCATTGCATCTCCTATATGCAGTGTCAACCTGGATTTGTCGTACAAATGGCTGAGATTTCCGTGGATGATATCGGTTATTTTCCGCCCCTTGAAGGATTCCATGATCTCATAACTCTGTAGATGCCCTTTGCCGTTAGCAGTTAAGGCCGCAAGAATGTAATTTGTGGAATATCCGAAACATGGGGATATTTCCACAACGACATCCGGTTTCATTTCCCGAATTAACAAATATAGGGCCTCCGACTCGCGATCACTAAAATCGGCGGAACATCCGCTTTCCAACATTCGTTTGCGAACCGATGCCATTTCTTTGCAAACAGTGGCCAAGTCATCAGTGTACTTTTTATATAAATCGCACAACCACGCCGTACTGTCATGACTAGGCAACAATGTTCCGGGGTCAATGTTGAAAATGTTGTTGAACATGGCGGTGTTTAATTTTACCTACTTTGCTTGATGGGTTCTGCAATTATCGCTCCCACTTGATTGGGATCATATCCTAATTGGACTGCTAGTTCATTTAAGACAGTTACCTGTTCCATTTCTTCGTCCAGATAACACCGAACTTTCCCATACGGTTCGTGAACAGGTTCTCCGGGTCGAGGCCACGGAGGAGAATAGTCAGGAAATGTTTGGGGGATCAAGTTTGCGATCTCAGACCAGTCAGGCAATGCGAGTCGCTGGAACAAATCACTTGTCGCCTGATGGGCTTCATGCAAGAGCGATTCGTACCGGAAGGCTATCAGACGGTCTTGTAATAACGCTTGCGACCCAAATCCGATGTCATGTAGGGCTTGGATTTGCCAACATAATCGCGGAACTAATGGTTCATGCTGATGGGCTTCATACCCTGGAGGGACAACACCCCAAAATCCGATTTCATCAATCCGCCCGCGCCCGACATCATCTCGCTCTCGAAAGCGGTAGATGCGAAGCAAAGAATTTAGAATCGCCCGGGGATCACGAAGACAAAAGATATGATAACTATCAGGAAACACCGCATCAATCGCCTCAATCATCAGAATATACATGGGAGACTTGTCCAGAATGCGATAGCGTGTGCCACGCTTCCAGAACCAATCTTGATGGAGGGTAGCGTATCGTTTGGAGACTTTCTGGATGAATTGGGCTGATACCTGGTGGCGTAATACCATCCCGACGCCCTCAAATTCCAAACCGGCGCCACGCCAGAATCGTTGAAAACCCTCGTAAGGGATCCCATAGCCTTTGAGTTTGTCAGGAGTACTGTCACCCCAGTGCATACTCCCCCATAATCCCTTTTTCCATCGTGTGTTGGTCTTTGCGCACATCAGGGATGGATGGAGGGACAGGATATCATACAAGAGATGAGTCCCCGAACGCCCTATCCCCCATATAAACACCGATTTCTCACACATGATATCGTGGCCTTTCAGCAAATTCATGATTTTTACCAATCGTTGCAATACCAATCGTGGCGGTTTAGCAATCAGTTTCATGCCTGACCAGCTTATCATGTTCTTCCTCGTTTGGCTCAAAACCGATATAATGAGCACGTGAAGCATAGCTTTTGGGCATTAAAAACATGCCATTGCTAGCACCTAAATCGACCACAGTCGGTTCAATACCATATTCTTTGAGAGGCCGCAAAAGGATTTCTCCTGGAACTTTGCCAGAATTGTTTTTATATACGAATAAATCTTTCATATTGCCCTTTGTCTGAGACGGACAATAATTTCTTTGATTTCCACTAAAAGATTAAAGTAATAGAAAGCCCAAATAGCTAGAATAATAAACCCTGCCGATTTATACAAAAAACTAATGCGAATTAAATTATTGATTAAATATAGACTGGTCAGGATTGTCATCGCGATAATAAATTCTTTTTCTCCAATTTTGTTGCATCCCAATGATCGGGCATACCATTTACGAGGCAGCTGAATCGCCAGATTGGATAATACGATGCCTATGGTTGCGCCCATAATACCAAACCAATAAACTAAAATGGCGGTCACAAGAATAAAAATTAACCCTGTGATAATCAGCGAAAACATCATAAAAGCATTTTTTTTATGAACTATCAAAAACTGGGTATACGGGAATCCATAAGTCGAAAAGATGATAATATAAAACCAAATTGGCACTAAATTAGCCGCCTCCACGAACTTGCCATGAGTCAATATTTTTATGATTTCGTAAGAAAATAAAGTAACAAAGATTCCTCCCAAAACCATTAAACCGTGCCATCTATGGAGCATACTTTGCAGCTTCTCCTCATTCATTTTATGAGCATATATCTCAAGCGACGCAGGGCCGAAAGTTCTCGAAAAGCCTTTTGAGCTCATATTAAACATGTTTTTATAGTTTTGCGAATGTGAATAAATGCCCAATTTATTCAGGTTAACCCAGCGTTGAACAAAATAACGATCTGCAATATTGGTCAGTATTTCGGACACATTTGCTGGGATAGAAGGCATCCCGACCTTAAAAATCTCAATTAACCAGCGCTTGTCTAATTTTGGTTTAATATACTTTCTAATATATCCTAAAATGACAATCAAAAATATGATTCCGCCGAATAATGGGCTTAAAAATAAGGTTATTGTTTTTAGCTTTAAAAGGACCAAACAAATAATCGTGGATATAGCTCCGCTGCTCCAATGCAGGATTTCAAAGGTGGCATGGACAAAACCTTTCTTCTGCATAACAATCAAGCAGGAGACTATCGGCCAAACAGAGGTAATCGGGATAGAAATTAAGATAAGCTTAAAATATATTCCATAGCTTAATTCATACTCTTTTATTAACATCGGGAGAAATATTGGCGCAAACAACCAAAAAACCAAGACCCACAACAATTTTAATACGAGATCTAGCGCTAATAAATTAAATACTAATATTTTCCTTTCGTCTTCATCAATGACAAAATAGTTTGCTGGGAGAACCCAACTAACACCCGTTGAAGCCAGATTGCCGATAGGCATAGTGAAGGCACTCAAGATCGCGAATATTCCGAAATCTCTCGGATCAAGATAATACGTCGTAATCGGCACCATAATAGTACTTAGAATACCGATCACCGCTGAAGGCATCAAATAATAAAAAAAGTTTTTTTTCATTTTGGGTGAGTCATTGCCGAATTTCTTCTTCGCCTATTCCAGAATTTTCTTCTTTTCCAGACTCTCATCGGATTTCCTTATTTTCGGATCTCTCAAGAGTGGAGCCGTTCTCGGCGGATTTTGGACTGTATATATTGACATATTTATCCCATACGGACTGAAGGGATACGATATTTCGATATGTTTCGCTGATTTCTTTTCTGTTCACTTGGATATAATGGATTTCTCCCTCAATGATTTCGCATAAGTTTTTGTGCTTTTTTGCTAGATCATAATAATGCGGAATGCTTTTGGTCATAATAACAGGCAAACCCGTTAGACAATATTCGGCATATTTTGTGGGGGCCGCCACTCTGTTTAAAGGATCTTCTCTTCGCATTAAGAACCCAAAATCCGAAGCGTTCAGATAGGCATTCATTTCTTCATAGGTCGCGCAGCCCAGAAAAAAAGTTTCCTGCGGTAAGGCCGCCAAGCGTTCTTTTGCTTTTGAGGATTCGGGCGTGAGAATGAGCAATCGACAATCAGGATCTTTTACGTAGCTATGAGTGAAGAGATCGATGGATTCCGAAAAACACTGGTAGCTTGAGAGGCTGCCGCTGAAAAGAAAAAGGGTGTTTTTTTCGGAATACCCAAGCTTTTCACGCGTTTTCCTCCTGAGTTGCTCGTCATAATAAAATATCTTTTCAGACGCCGTGGATGGAATGATTTTAAAGACTTTCTTTTTGATCCCATACCCCTTTGCTTTTTTCAACTCGGCGCTGACGAATATAGCTCGATCACAAAACGCGGCCGCCATGTGACGCAGCCATCTTCTTTGGAGAATCTGGACCCATCCATAGAATCGTTCGACAATATTGCGACTCTGATAGAAGGTCCGAAATTCCGCTTCAGCATCGCCGCGGCAATCCCAGATGAGCTGGAATGATTTGAAGAATTTCAATAGGCCGCACACGGCCGCCGAATAATCCGTTCGGGCATGGATGACTTCAACGGTCTTCCGATTTTTAATCAGATGAAAGGAAACGATAAAAAAATTAAAAAGAGGGGAAAAAGGCAAAGAGGGAGGAATGCCGCGAAATACTTTGACTGTGCAGCGGGAGAGATGCCGGGCATACATCAATCGGGCGAGCGAATCGGCATACTTTCTTGGCGAACATGCAAAACTCCAGATTTCCAGATCGGACAGGCCATTGTCCTTCAACTCACGGGCCAGAATCAAGACCTGAGAATCGATAACCGTAGCAGCGAGGCCTTCAAAGAATAGGAAGAGCCCTTGGCTAGCCATGGGAATGCTCAGATGGTTTGCTGCGAAGCTGCTTTCCATATCCGTTGGAAAAGGGGATCTCTATCACTGGCTTGCCGATCGATTCTTTTATTGGAAATTTCGCGCGGGCATCGGTCGAAAAATCACAGATTTTGATTTTGTCCCTATTGATGTGGATCAGACGAATCATCTTTCGTAGGCCTTTCGATAATTCACCGATGAAGCCCTGTTTCCCAAAATATATACATCTTGATGCCACTATAGTTTTGAGTCGAAAAAGTCCCAAATCAAGCCGCCCGGGCTCATCCTCGTCCCATCGAGGGATGTAATGCGCTCGAGCGGAACGATAATGATTTCTTTGGATGGGGAGAGGCGTGTAAAGATAACTCCCCGGGTCTTGGATCACATTTCGATCCTGAATTGTCAACTCGAGATGAAAGTGATCATTGTGGGCATGGCCCCCGGCACAGAAAAGCCTGGAAGGAAAGCATCGTATAGCGATATAAATTTCATGAGAGCTATAGATAAACAATCCGAAATCGGGATAAGCAAAACGCTCGAGCCCCTGGTGGATATCCGTTGTTGACACAGAAATAATTGTCTGTTTCAACCGTTCCGGCGGAAGCTCGTTTAACAAAGAATGATATTTTGTCCAGACATCCTCCGATCCGACGGCGGTATTCACAATCCCTAAAGATGGGGGGGCCTCTCGATACGACGGAAATCTGACGTGACGGGCCAAATGTTGGATGAGTTCCGTCTCGATCCAAGTATCACCCGAAAAACGTGTAAAATCTTCTCTCCCGTAAAGACCGTTGATGGCAGCGACAAGATGTCGATGATCAAGGATATTTTCGTCCCAATAGACATCATCATCGGCCAACGCATCAAAGTGGTTAAGATTCAAATAGCATGATTTCGCTTCGGCAACCGTCAATCGGTGATAAACGGGCTGAAATTTCAGTAATCGTCCGCTGTCATTGTCGCCGATCTGGACGATAGGGCCTTCGGGTTTTGTGATATGGACGATAAATTCCGCCATCCTTTCCAATCGTTCGATATACCATGACGGAAAAGGACATCCGGAATGGTTATCGCCCAGAGGAAATCGCTTCATTGGCGCAGGCTTGAGCCTGGCTCGTCCCCTGAAGTCATGATGATCGTATCCCTTGAGGGCTTCGATCTTTTCTGGAGGAAGGCCCAGCGCTAAGGCTGTCGCATAAACAACTATTTCCGCCGCTAAGCAGTGATAGCTCGTGGACGCTTCAAAATGAGACCCATCGGGATGGAATTGCCGTTCGGTTTCCGCGATAATCTCCTGCAGGGCGAAAGCCAGCCAGGCATCCGTTTCCCTTGTCCTCGGGAGATACGCGGCGGCAAAAAACAAACCTGCGACATTCGCCATATAATGATTCCCTCTATGCATCTCCGTCCATTCCAGATTTTCAACGATATGCCGTCCATGTTCATAAACACTGCGGATGAACAAAGATTCAAAAGGCGGGTCGAACGTCACGCCTTGCGCTCTAAAGAAGTCCCAGGTCACGAGCCAGTTTACGATCCGGATCGCGACATCCATGGGACATTTCCAATTCGCGCCAAACCGAGGCGGATTGGCGGCTATGAAATCCAGGACTTGATGGCGAAACTCTCCTGCATAAACCTCGGGGACTTCAAAGAAGATGGAAGCGTCGGGTTCGTTTTCATCCGATTTAGGCCGTACTTGATCCATGGCCATTCTGTAGGCAAATGCCAGCACGGGCAGATGCTGCATTCGAGAGAGTTCCCAGGGTACCTTGATATCAACGCCACATTTGTGCCCAAGGGGAACGTCCTTGTGCCAAACCGATTCCCGCCAACGATATCCCGATTTAAAGTCAAGCTGCCAATCTATGGGCACATAGGAACGCGAAGCCGTGGATGCCTTTAAGCATCGCCAAATACTCTTAGCTTCCGCAAGATTCCGAGCGTTGATATAATCCTGAAGCCAAGCGCCGGACGTTTCGGCATTTACATCTTCGCCTTTCGGATAAATGTGTCCTTCGAGTCCGCGGGCAGAAATTCCATGCCGGACTTCCACCCATCCGGATCCCAATAAATCAAAGCGGTGATGAATGTATTGCGCGGCGAGATCATGAACTTGTTCTTTCCGCAGCCGTGTCTTTGTGCGAGGCAACCCGCCAAAATAGGAAAATAATTTTGCCGAGGAAAAATCTTTATGGCTATAAGAAGGATATCGGCGATCTCTTCTCCGTTGAATAAAATCCCGGTAGCCGATCCGTATCCGCCGCAGGGCGGCTTTCAGGATAATAGGATAATCCATGAGCGGGAATAGACGAAATTCTTTACAAGTCAGAAATTCTTTTTAGGCAACCCAAAGCGCAAATAATTCAAATGCATCTTCATTCTCTCGTAAATATTTCTTTTATAAATCCGAAGAGGAAAGAGGGTTTTTGATGTGTTTTTCTCAAGGCTGAACATCCAATCCGACACCATGAATGCGGGGAGTTCACCTCCCCATCGAGCGTTCAGCCGGCTCAGTTTTTCGCTCCGATCGAGAATAAAAGTAAATAGAAAATTATGAAGGAACATTCGGCCTTGATAATAATGGACGTCCAAGCCGCATTCCTCAAAGAGATGGGATATCCTGCCAAAATCGAAAAAGTTGATATGAGGGCTATTCGCCATGGTGTCATGAAAAGACAGTTGTTGTTCTCTATGGGCCAGCTGGGTTTTCTTTTTGACAAAGGCTATCAGCGGCAAAACCCCAATCAATGACAAGGAAACTTCGAGAAACGACATCATTTCCGAACACCCGTACCCATTGGGGAGGGTCAGAATGATCCGCCCGTCATCACGGAGTCTTTGTTTGAGATCCAACAGGAAAACATAGGGATTATGAACATGCTCCAAAACTTCCGAAGCGATGATGGCGTTAAATTGAATATCATCAGGAATCTTCGTTGAGAATGTCAGATTGGAAATGTAGCTGAATCTGCCAGTCGCATGAGCGATCGTTCTCTCGTCTGAATCCACTCCCCAAATCTGTGTATTCGGTAAAAAGGTAGAAAGATGGCTAGTTAAATGTTCTCCCGTACCACAGCCGATATCCAAGACATTCTTGGGCTGAAGAGGCTTCAGAGATTGAAGGATAAAACGGAGTCTCGTTCCCAGGGCTGCGGCCGTTTCCTTGGGAAAAGAGATCTCCAAAGCGGCGGGCGCCAGCGACAGGTTTAGGCCCTTTGGTATTGTGGCCAAAGAAGTCCTATGCCTTTTCTTTTTCAAACTGAATGGTCAAAAACCAACCGACCCTAGCGTTGCTGAAAATATAGGACAGGATCTCGCCCATCCTTCTTGCCAACATTCGGTTATGATATTCCAGAGTATCGCAATATGTGATATGAGAACGAATTTGAACATTGGCGACCGGAAAATCTTTCAACATGGTTCTGATTTCTTTAATTGTGAAGGCTTTTGTCCCAATGTTTTCCTGATAATGATACAGGCACCAAGAAAATGTCTTCCATGGCCGGAACGCGAAGAAGGCCTTTCTCAGCCAAAGATAGAAGGCGCTCAGGGAATGCTTATGATAGACCATGATCTTGCCCATCCCTCCAGGGCGTATCACGCGAACGATTTCTCGTAATGCCTTTCTCGTGTCGGGTGTATGATGGATGACGCCCCAACTATAGACCAGATCAAACGTATTGTCCTCATAGGGGATCGATTCGGAATCTGCGACTTTGATCTCTTCCGCCTTCAGATGATAGACCTCAAGCCTCTTCTCGATATGTCGAATGGCCTCGGGGGTCAGGTCTATGCCATAGGCCTTGGCTCCCGCCCTAATCCATTGCAGAAAATCCGTTCCTGCACCAATCCCCACCTCGAGCACTTTTTTCCCATAAAACCTCGTAAATTGGGCAAATGAAAATATTTGCGGTTCGACAGAATATCGATAGTTTTCGATATCTTCGAAATATGGTTTAGTGAACTTATCCTTATCACTGTATTGCGTGCCGCACGTTGTCTCATTCCAAAACTCATAGACACGCTTTTTCGAATTGATCTGAAGAGGGGCTTGTTTCATTGATAGATGTATTCCTTCCACCATAAAGCAAAATTGAGCAAGTACCACAGGGGTCGTCGTTTTTTTTTCTGGAACAGTTTCATGACTTCATGTCTATCCAGTAGATCCGTTCGCTCGCAAAATTCACTCAACTCCCGTTGAGCCAGAATTCCAAGTTTTTCAAAAAACCATTCATTCACAGGCACGCCAAAACCCTGCTTTGGCCTATCGATAATCTCATCCGGAATGAGACCCCGAACGGCTTTCTTGAGGATATATTTCAAAATTCCATCTTTCGTTTTCATGGTTTCGGGAATGCTCAAGGCAAGTTCAACGAATTTATGATCCAAAAAAGGCATCCGGCCCTCAAGGCTGACGCCCATGCTCATTTTATCCAACCTCATCAAGAGCAGCTCGGGCAAACGGAAGTTAAGGTCCACATAGCTCATCCAGTGGAGATCGGACGGTTCCCAGGATTTTTCCTCGAACCGGCGACGGATCGGCTTTAAAGCCTCCCAAGATGAAAATTTTTCAAATTTTTTTTTCAACCGAGGAGAGAGCATCCTTTTCTTTTGTGTTTCCGGAAAAGCCTCGGCGCCTCCCCAAAAAATGGGCAGGCCTTCGTTTTTTCGCCGCATCCATTCATAAAAAAAGGACTGTTTTTTCCCCACCGCGCCTAAACCGAGCATCCCCACGGTGTTTAAAAGATACGGTGCGACAGGCAAACCATAGAGCTTCTGGAGTCTCAAGGACAGTCTCCATCCGGGATATCCCCAAAAAAGCTCATCCGAGCCTTCTCCGACTTGACAGACGCTGACGCCATGCGTTCTTGCCAGTTGAGAAACATAATAAACAGGGATGCAGACAGGGTCGGCAATGGGCTCATCTTGTAAACGGATCATTCGGGGAAGAATATCAATGAGGTCATCGACCGTCAGTAGCCGCTCATAATGTTCGGCGTGGACGAGGTCCGCTATCGTCCGGGCATATGACATCTCATTTTTGTAGCTCTGAAAGTCTCCTTCATAGCCGATGGTGAACGTCTTGACGGGACATGCTTCTCCCTCAGAAAAAAGAACCGCATTGACGCTGGAATCGATCCCTCCGGAAAGAAATATCCCAACGGGGACGTCGCTCACCTTGCGCAGCTTAACGGATGTTCGAAGCTCCGCTAAAATCCGCTCCGCAATTTCCTCTTCATCACAGTCTTTTTGGGGTTCGGTCCAATCCCAGACATCCCAGTAGCGATGTTCGAACATCCCTCCGTCTTCGTTGATCTTGAGCCACGAACCATTGGGAAGTTTTTTAATTCCTTCGAACAGCGTCTTTGGACTCGGCGTCGTCAAAAAGGAAAGGTAGTGATAAAAGGATTCTTCATCCACGGCTCGTTTCTGTTGAGGATCCAAGAGCAAAGCTTTGATCTCGGAGGCAAACGTCACCCGGCCGTCGTGGAGGCTGTAGTACAGCGGCTTTTTCCCGATACGATCCCGGATGAGCCACAATTCACGTTTTTTCATATCCCACAAGGCGATGGCGAACATGCCCCGAAATTTATGGAGGCAGTCAACGCCCCATTGTTCGAAGGCATGAAGGATTACCTCGGTATCAGCGTGGTCCGTTTTCCACCGGTGACCGCCAATTTGCTCCAGCTCTTTGCGTACGTCTTGATGGTTGTAGATTTCGCCATTGAAAACGATCCAGAGCGTCCCATCTTCATTGCACATCGGCTGGCTGGCGGCTGATGAAAGGTCAATAATGGACAAACGGCGGTGCCCCATTCCGATTCTTTTATCGTTGGAAATCCAAAGGCCCGCCCCATCAGGTCCGCGGTGGACCATGGCCTCCCGCATTTTGATCAGATATTCTTCGGTGACCTGAAACGCGCTTTTGCTGAAAACCAGGGCGCCGACAACACCGCACATGATGATTCTAAACGATATTCAAAGTGACTTCCGTGGTCTGGATCATGTCCCAGAGATCAATCGGCCATTCTTTTCGTTTCCCCCGCAGTGTCTCATACAAGATTTCCAGCTCTTCCAGGTGGCCTTTTTGACTGACGGAAGTTCTCAGTTCATCAATTTTGAGGCCGAATCCTTTGAGCGTTTTAAAATCCTCCATCACGATGGTTTTTTCATCAAAATGCACTTCCAGGTATTCCTTGGAAAATCTTTTATCGCCGACAGCAATATATTCGATAGCGCAGACCGAACCGTCCTGGTATTTCAGAATGATCGATTTATTATCGTCGGAACTAATTTTTGTCGTAATCGGGGTCAGGGATTCATAACAAATGCTTTCGATTCGCGTCCCGATAAAAAAGGTCATGAGATCGATCATATGGCATGATTCTCCCACGATCCGGCCTCCGCTGGCATGAACCCAATGATCCAAGGGGATCGCTCCGGCATTCATACGATAGATGATGAACAAAGGATTCACGCGCTTGTCCGTATGTTTCTTTATCTCTCGGGCAAATCTGCTGAACCTTCTGTTAAAGCCTACAAAGAGAAGAGGACGCGGCGTGTCCGTCTGCCGACCCAGAAAATAATCTTTGATGCGGTTCAATTCTTCCAGATTCGTCGCCAACGGCTTCTCCACGAAGACGTGCTTGCCTGATTCCAAGGCTTTTAAGGCCAGCCCGGCATGGCTTTCGTGGCGTGAGCAGATGAAAACGATATCGACATTTCCATCCTTCATGACGTCATCATCGTCTGTCGAGACGATGGAAGCATCATACTGGACCGCCAGTTCTTTGGCCCTCAATCCGTTCTTGTCGATGACCGCATAGAGATTATATTTTCCCTTCAATCGTTTTAGATTCGGCAAATGCGTTCCCGCCGCAAACTGTCCTGCTCCGATCAACGCGACATTTATGATGTCCTTGGGAAGGGATTTTGTGTGAAGGATAATTTTTCGATCCTGCTTGATATCATCATCCTTATGATCCGGGTCCATTCGCCCATAATCCAAAATAACCATCAGAGGCCTTCTTGCGGGATCTTGCAAGGACTGGAAGGCTTCCGCTGCTTGAGCCACGGGATAAACGGCGTCGATCAACGGATCCAGATGAATAGCGCCGACGTGAACCAATCTCAAATATTCCGCCATATTTCTCTTTTCCGTCCAGCGGACATAGGCGTACGGATAATCGAGGCCTTTTTCCTCATAATCCTTATCATAGCGGCCCGGACCGTACGACGTTGAAACGAGGAAATCCAGCTCTTTTGCATATACGTCTTCTCTTTTAATTTCCATCCCGACCACGCCGACGAGAACGACCTTTCCTTTTTTCCTGCACATATGAAAAGCTTGAGATAGTGGGTCGCTGTCTCTCGACGCAGCCGTGAAAAGAACGGCATCCGCGTAATGCCCGCCCGACCAGCTTTCAATGATTTTGACTGGATCCTCGGTATTGGGGTTGAGAGCGATTTCAGCGCCCAAGCCCTTCGCCAGGCCTAATCTTTTTTCGTCCAGATCAACGGCGGCCACCCTGACACCGGCAAGTCTCAGCAGCTGGACGGATAAAAGCCCGAGCACACCCGCCCCAAAAACGACTCCGAATTCCCCTAATTTCAAATCGGCTCTTCTCACGCCATGCAAGGCGATGCTTCCTAGGGCGACGGTCGAAGCCTGGACAGAAGGCATTCCCTGGGGCAGTTTGACGATGAGATTCTCAGGCACATCGACGAATTCCGCATGGTTGGCCAGCCCGGCTCCGGCCGCGGCAACAGCGTCTCCGGGTTTGAATTTCTTCACTTCGGCGCCAATGCCGATAACAACTCCGGCAATGGAATACCCGAGCGCCGCGGCCGCCGACGATTGGGCTATGACCTTGTTGTAGACTTTCGCAATTCCCTCGGATTTCGCCATGTCGATGACAGCCCTGATATTGGCGGGCTGTTCAATCGCCTTTTTCATTAATGATTTGCCGCTGCTCTCCACCTGGCTTGCTTCCGTTCCCGCGGAGATGCAGCTGTGGACCACTTTGATGAGAGCGCAACCCGGGGATACGAGCGGAGCGGGGATTTTCTCCGGGATCACCTTTCCCTTTTTAACGATGACTTGAATCATGTGTTCCCCTCACCTTCTTTTCAATGATCCCGACAATCCTCGAGGCGGTTCGTCCGTCCCAAAATGCCGGGATTTTGCCTTTTTTAGATATTCCCCTTAAAACGTCAAAGACTTTATCCTCCAGCTCATCCGCATGGAGGAGTTGGTTCGTCCCGAGAGTCACCGTGATCGGACGCTCGGTATTCGGTCTTAGCGTCAAACAGGGGACGCGAAAAAAAGTTGTCTCTTCTTGGACTCCGCCCGAATCCGTGATCACCAATTTGGCGTTCTTTTCAAGGACAATAAATTCCCGGTAGGCCATCGGTTTCAGGATGATCATGTTTTTTGAAGCCGGTCGGGGGATCCGAAAAGCCTTTAGGTTTTTTTTGGTCCGAGGGTGCAGAGGTAGGATGATTTTTATTCTTCTGGAAATTGTCTCCAATTTTTTGAATATTCGCAAAAGCTCGTCCCGATCGTCGACATTGGAAGGCCGATGAAGGGTCGCCAAAAGGTATTCCCGGGGGGCGAGCGCCAAGCGTTTGAGAAAGGCGGCTTCCGTCCGTGGATTTATCTTCTGGAGGACTTTCTTCAAAGAATCGATCATGATATTGCCGACCAGGAATATGGCCTCTTTTCGAACGCCCTCGTTCAGAAGATTCTCGCTGGCGTCTTTAGAGGGGGTGAACAGAAAATCGGCCAAGGCGTCAGTCAACCGCCTGTTGATCTCTTCGGGCATTGTCTTATCGTAGCTTCTCAGCCCCGCTTCCACATGGGCTACGGGGATGAGCATTTTTTTTGCGGTCAAGCTGCAGGCTAGAGTCGAATTGACATCGCCGACGACAATCACCAGATCCGGCTTATGCCGGCATAACACGGGTTCATAGGCAAGCATGATTCGGCTTGTCTGTTCAGCATGCGTCCCACTCCCCACTCCTAAATTGACATGCGGCGGAGGGAGTTCTAAATCTTTGAAAAACGCATCGGACATGTCCCAGTCGTAATGCTGCCCCGTGTGGACGAGGATGGTCTTCGCCCAGGATTTTTTCTTGAGGATATGATAAAGAGGCGCCGCCTTCATGAAGTTCGGCCGGGCGGACGCGACGAGATGAATCTTAAGGGTTTTCATTTTCATGGCTGCATATTATCGCCCTCGTCCGTTCGGCCTTTCCGGAGCAAGGTTTGAAACCGAGCACGAATCCGTACAGCATCATGATTTTTTTGAGCCGCACGCCGGGCTGCTTCCGAAATATTTTTTCTCAATTCAAGATTTTGAACAAGCTCGAGCAGGCCGAGTTTGACCCGATCGACACCCTTTTCGTTCACCGTATAGCCCCATTTTTCCCGTATGGCATAACGGACCTGGGCCACATCCGGGGGCCCATATACGAGAATCGGAGTCCGGCTTGTTAAATAGGATGGGACTTTGGTCGGCATGGAATATCGAATGAATTGCCTGGAGCCCAAATCAAAATTCACGGGCAGCAACAGCACATCCGCTTGTCCGAGAATCGCGAAAAACATTTCATCATCGGTGATCGTTTCGTGGAAACGAATGACGTCTGATTTGGGAAATTCATGGATATAAGATCCAAAAAGACTAAGAGGAGTATAGATATCGAGGGAAATCTTCAACCCTTCCCGCGAAAGAATATCAACAGCCCGGCAGCAGTCTCTCAGGCTCTGAAGCTGGGCATAGGGCAAAATCGAGCCCGTGTACACGACCTTGATATGATCTTTTATGCTGAGATCTTTCTTGGCCAGGGCCGACCACGCATCGGCATCCACGGTATTTTGGAAGTGTTCAAAGGCGTACCCATATCTCTCTTCATAAGCCTCGGCCATCTCCTCGCAGATGGCGATCCTGATGGTCGTTCGCTTTAGAAGGGAGCAGAACTTATCGTTGTACTCCCGACCTATAAATCGTCCGAACATCCCTTTCTTTTGAGGATTCGTCACGCCATCGTCCATCAGGTGGATCGCGAGAGGCAACTTGGTTTTCTGTTGGATTTGGTCGACAAGTTCGATATATCCCAGGCTTCCCAATATAGTATAAAGGACCTCGGGCTGGAAAGCCTTAATCCATTGATGCAGCGCCGGTGTCAGGCGTCCGCGATCAGGAATCCCGGCGTCTCCCAACACAAAATGGACCGTTCTTGAAAGCCGGCTTTTTGTTTCCGTCTGGAATCCCGGCGGTGACAGACCTCCGATTTTTTTCTTCTTAACAAATACGTTGAACGGGGGAATGAGAGACCGTTCGCTTTCCGTCATAAAATAATATTGTGAACAGACATCCCGGCTCACCGGAACGGAATCGTCGGTGACAGTTGCCAGGCGATCCTTAGGCCAGCCGGCGAAGAGATGGCTGAACGTCACGCCGCCGCCCGTGATATGATTGAAAGCGGAGGGCGAGACAAAGAGGACTTTGGGGAAGTTCTTGTTCGCCACGGCCTCAACGCCCTCAATGATGAGACATCAATTCCTGAAAAAGGTCCAAAAAACGCTGTGTCTGGAGTTTCAAAGAAAACGTATTCTCTACCCAAGCCCGGCATTTCTCGCCCAAGGCCGCATGAAGGGATGGATGGTTAAGCAGCCATTTTAACCCCTGGAACAAATCTTCATCATCTTTATATTTCGCCAGATATCCGTTTTCCTTATGGAGGATGACCTCTTTGACCCCTCCGACGTCAAAGGCGATGGCCGGCGTGCCACAGGCCATGGCCTCAATGATACAATTCGGTAGGTTTTCTACGACGGAGGGATGAATAAGGAGATCCGCACAGTTATAGACCTGGCTGAGCTGTTCATCGTTGTTGATCAGATTATGACGCCGGGTTGGACAGCGGAGCTCCTGACCCCAATTCTCCGCACCGCGTCCAACCAGAAAGGCTATAAAATCGCGGTGTCCTTCGGCCATGAGCCTGTTGAGCGCCCGGATCACGTAATCTCCGCCTTTTCGAGGATTATTCTGGACGACGTGAGCCAAGAAAAGAATCACTTTTTTGCCCGGCGGAATGTTCAAGGCCTTCCGTGCTTCATCTTTCGATAACGGCCTAAACATTTCGATGTCCACGCCGTTGACGATGATGGTTTTAGGAAATCGGTTCAATAACGGGCTCTTCTCGGCAATGTCTTTGATCCAAAAAGACGGGGCTACGATATGGAGCCGGGTGTTTCGATATAAGTACTTTTTCCATCTCCAAAGCCATGAGGAGGAATCCCAAGCGAGCGGCGGATAGGAATCAAGGTAGGGACATTTATAACAGCCGACAATCCAGCGGTCGCAGTCGCCGGAATAAGCGCAGTGGCCGGTGGCCGGCCACATATCCGAAAGCCTCCAGACAATCCTCTTCCGCCGGCTCATGAACGGCAGGACACTATGGGAAAAATAGTTCCCATGCGTATTGTAGAGCTGGATGATGTCCGCCGATTTGAACCAGGGATGGAATAGAAGCGCTGCTGATGAAGGGAAAAACATATACTGAAGACCCAGGAGATTTGTGATCTTCTTCGCCATCCAGTCAGCGGTTCTCATTCCCTCTGGGCTGATTCTGGCAACAGTGGGATTGGCCGTGGTTTTTAGCCCGACGATCATCTTGGAGTCGATGCCGAGCCCGCGGAGTCCCTGGTGAATTTTATAAGCGGACCGTGAGGAACCTCCGACGTTATCGGCCGTGCTGATATGTAAGATCGAAAAATTAGGCATTCTTTTTGACGATGGCGATGAGGTGGGGCAGTTGCGAATCCGGTCTTTTGAAGGATAATGTGCCTATTCTTAAAATGCGATTGAGCCAACGCGCCCGGGCAGATTGGAAATAGGTTGCCTGGACAAGCTCGATCTTGAAACCACTTTCGGAAAGGATATTTTTCAGGCTCTGCGGCGTCCACGTCTTGATATGTTGCCACCGATGAAAGACCAGGCCGCATTCAGGACAAATGGTTTTATTGAGATCCAGGTTTTCATTATGAGGCGTGGTGATAACGGCATATCCTCCCGGTTTTAGCATTCTATAAAACTCTTTAAACGTCCCCCTCAATTGCCCGTCCGTGAGATGTTCCACGACCTCGATAGAGATCACGACGTCCATACTGTGATCTTCGAACGAACAGGGAAGATTTTGAATATACTCGGCCCTGCCGAAATGCGGATGATTTGAGAATTTCATATTGACCTGATGGATGGATTCCTTGGAAAACTCAAGCGCATACAGTTTTCCCTTCAGGCCTTTGAACTTTAACAAGTGGTCAAGAAGATATCCGGGACCACAGCCGAAATCGAGAATGGATTCCATGTTCCAAATATTCAAATAACGATTGATGAATTTGAGGATATAATGTCCGGAATGATAGCTAAAATATTGATTTCCAGCAAGTTTTTTGCTATAAAAGTCCCAGAGTCTTTTGGTTCTTTCGGAAGTCCAGACGATTTCTCGAGAAGAATCAGGTTCTTGTTCCATTACCGACCACCCCGTTGCTCCCTTTCACGACCTCGATATTTTTGAGCCGGGCTTCGTGAAACCAGGATTGTATGTCCTCGATGGTTTGAGGCTTGTCGTATTTTGCGCCGCGGGCATCAAAGGTGTCCATGATCGCCCATTCCAAAAGCTCCTGTTTCCCATGGATTCTCCCAGAACAGTTCCAACAGGGAATGATCGAGCCCAAATAGCGGCCAGCCAGAGGGATATTCTTTATGAACGTATCGATGGGAAACCAGAGCGGGATATAGAATTTTATAATATTGAGCAGTCGCCGTTCGTTCATTTTCGTGGTCAGGGGACGCCAAAGATATTTCGATTTCCAAGGGCGGATGGATCCATCCTTTAAATAGCAATCCACAGAGATCTGACCTCCCGGTTTCAAATATTTCACCAAAGATAAAAAGGCTTTTTTGGGGTTTGGTGTATGCTGCAGGACCCCATAACAGAAAACCTTATCAAATGAATGTTCCTCGAGAGGAATATGGTAAATATCCCCTTGAAACAAGCATAATTTTTTGTTTCGGTTATTGCGATAATTGGCCTCGACAGCCTCACTGAGATCAAAAGAATAGACGATCGCCCCGGCTTTCAGAAGGATTTCCGTAAACCGGCCGGCTCCAGAACCGGCCTCCAGAATCTTATTTCCTCGAATTTCGCCGGGAGCCCATCCGGTCCCGCGATAAAATCTCTGGCTCGTGAGATCGGAAAAATTCGAACTGTCAATTTGCGTTCGTTCGAAAATGTTCCATTGCAGGCCGAAGCTGTCGGCGTAATTTTCAGAGGAGACAAAACGGGGGAGGTAGCCTGAGATGGGAATTTTTTCGGATTCAGTAAATAAAAAGCCCTCTTTAATCTCTCCGGCCACCTCTTCGACGACGTGAAGATCATACTTCACTTTTGCCGATGGAGAAACAAAATCACGGAGATATCTATGGAACATTTTCAAAACGAGGATTCAAGGACGATTTTCGCAATACCGTTCATACCATAATTGGAACATGAGCAGCGTCCAGACCTGCTGGGTGAAGTCTTTTTGGCCAGAGAGATGAGCGTTCACGATCTTGGAAATGATCTTTGGCGAAAAGATTCCCTGCGTCGAGACGTAGGGCGGCGACAACAATTGTTCGATCAAAGGCCGCAATTCCTTCCGCGTCCAAATGGACAGGGGCAGGATGAAACCTTTTTTAGGGGCATGGGTAAGTTCCTCCGGCAGAAGGTCCTTAATCATGTGTTTGAAAAAAGATTTCGGGTGTCTCCAACCTGTACGGATGTCGGGCGGCATTCGAAACACAAGCTCGACAAGTTCATGGTCCAAAAACGGGACCCTCGCTTCCACGGAGTGAGCCATGGAGAAGCGATCCGTTACGAACAGAAATTCTTCCGGCAACTGCAATTTAAAATCCACATAGGCCACGGCATTGCGGGGATCCGTGGAGCCGGACTTCCGCCAAACGTGCTCCAGGTAGGCCTCTGTTCCGACGGAAGATCTGCGGCCGCTTAAAAGGATGTCCTCCTTCGCAGCATCGGAAAAATACCGGTGATAGAAATGGCCATGAGGAAAGCGAAAGCCGTCCTTGATTTCCCGGCCGGTCTTATGGTCCGCCGCTTCGCGGAGCGTCCTCAGGCGCCGAACCCATGAACGTCGTTCATAGATCCTATACTTTCCGTAGTTGCTGAAAAGTTCATCCCCGCCCGTCCCCGTTAAGCAAACTTTGAAATCTTTGCCGATCATTTCATAGATGTACCACGATGGAAGCCCGCCGCCATAAGGCTCGTCGAGATGCCAGATCATCTTCCCCAAGTCGTCTAGGACTCTTTTGGAATCAAGGACGATTTCATGGTGGATGGTTCCCCATTTTTCCGAGACTTTCTTGGCCAGAGGAAGTTCGTTGCAGCCCTGCTCATCATCCCCCATGAAACCAAGGGAGAAGGTTCTAATATCCCGTTCCCCGGATTCGGCTAAAAGCCCCACAAGCGATGAAGAATCGAGTCCGCCGGAAAGAGAACAGGCGATCGGAACATCGCTGAGGGTCCATCGTTTGACCGCATCTTTGAGTTTGTGCCTGAGAATGTCGCGCCACTCTGCGACGCTCGTATTCGTTTCAATTCGGGTAACATTCAAATCCCAATAGGGCTGCGAGGCGAGCCGCTTTTTCTCGACGTCGTATGTAAAGAAGTGTCCGGCGGGTAATTTTTTTATGTCGAGAAAAATGCTATCCGGAGCAGGGATGAACTGAAGGCTGAGATAATGGTCTAGACTCGTAAAGTCAATGTCCTTTCTTATCCAGGGCAGCAAAAGCAGACTTTTTAGTTCAGAGGATAGCGCGAATTTGCCGCCGATATGGGCATAATAAAGCGGTTTGATCCCGATCCGGTCACGAGCCCCGAACAACAGCCCTTTTCGTTGATCATAAAGGACAAAGGCAAACATGCCGTTCAGGTCGCGAAGGAGGTCCGTCCCCTTGTCTTCATAAAGATGAAGGATGACTTCGACGTCCGAATTATTTGTTTTTAAACGATGCCCTCTCGCGAGAAGGTTCGCTCTCAGCTCCGGAGAATTGTAGATCTCTCCATTGCACACGATCCAGAGGCTTTCATCTTCGTTCGATAAGGGTTGTTTCCCTTGTTCCAGATCGATGATCGAGAGACGCCGCATGGCGAATCCAACGCCGTTTTCGTGATCGACAAACGAGCCTTCGTCATCCGGCCCTCGATGAGAAAGCCTACGATTCATCTCTGGGAGAAGATGAAAACTCTCTATGTCAGTCAGTGCGATAATTCCGCACACTTTTCTAGTCTATCCAGATTAAGGTAATCTTCCTTATTAGACTCGACAAACTCTCTCATTCCTTTAACAAAATGGGACTTCTCGAAGTCCTCTCTATTTCGGAAAAGCGGACGAAATCTCATACTCCCTTTTTCATCTTGGTTATATCCATGATCCAATAAGTCAAGATGCAAGGGGCGCAAAATAAATATTCCATAGGCAAATCGCCGGGCGATCTCAATCATCCCCTTTGTCATCGCGGGCAGGTTTTCAAGGTTTTGAATACATTGCAAATATTCTTCCCGAGAATTAAAATCGTACGTAAATCCAAGTCCATCATATCTGCCCGTTCCCGCCGTCAAAGTGGCAATTCCCATGGCCGAAGCTTCGATGCCGATCGTTCCGCGGACGGTAAGACAGTAATTCATTATTTCGAACAGGCTGAACGTATTGATATCACTTTCTGGGGAAATCACCTTCATATGATCGGGCAGTCGGCCAATTGTTTCATGAACTGCCAATAATTCTTTGTGTTCTCCGTAATAATGATCCCGTTTGGCCTTAATGATATTGGCGGGGTGAATTTTAATAATCCAATTCATGTTCTTATTCTGGACAGCGACTTCCAGCGTCCGCACAAACCAGTCATAGTAATCGTTAAATAAATCTTTTCCCCAGAAAAAAGTCGCATCCCAGAACATATGGGGGAATATTATGGCGACTTTTTTTGAAGGGTCAATGCCCAATTTCAAAAAGATCTCTTCTTTTGAATATAATCGCTTTTTGAATTGAGTCCCCACCTCGCTAAACCAGTCTCCGCTCAGATAAGTGCTTCTAAGCTCATCATAAAGCACTTGCCATAATGTTTCATGCCATGACATGTTTTTAATTATTTCCCAAGAATCCTTAGAGAGGGAGTGATGGTGGCTTGAGCCCATCGAAGGATAAAAATATCGTTTTAATATTTCGTGCCCGCTTTTATGAGAACCGCATCTTTGAATGACGGATATCCCTCGATTTAAACAGATGTCAAATATTTGGCCGACGGGCGTATATCCGCGGTCTATGACAAATAACAGGTCCGGCCTTATTTTATCTATCATGGCCCCGGCAGAGTTAAGTGCGAGAATGGATTTGGCGAGTTCTTCGCTCAGGTTCTTTTTTATATTAGGCTCTTTTAAAGTGAATGAACTGCTTCGTGTCGTTCTCATGATCGACGAAATCGCATATTTGCCTATGTTCACCCCATCTTTTCTTAGGTTAAAAAGTTCCTCCCTCGTCGCATTCCGCACTAAAGATTCGGCCTCTTTCCTAATTTTGGCAAAAGAGAAATTCTTATTAAATTCCTCATAGAAAAACAATTTGTTAATTCCAAAAATATCGAAAATATTTTTCAAAAATGGATTATATCCAGACAGGATATAAGCTTCATATCCGAGCTCCTCAATCGCTTTAGCGTATATGGCTTCTGTGATGTCGTAGGTAGCAAAGCTGACGATCAGGAACCTCTTGTCGGCCGGCCCACTTGATAATCGAGTTTTCATAAAAGGAGGAATGATCTTTCGATAAAAATATAATTGATCTCTGGTTGTCGAGAATGCCTTTAAGCGTTTTCCAATCAATTTCTTTATAATGAATTTGAGATACAATTTTAGATTCATGACTTCAGTAAAGATATTTTTGGTGGCTCTCTATGCCAACTTATATGTTAGGGCCCTTCATCATAGAGATTCTCCCACCGATCGAAGATCACGCCAGATTCGAATACCCTTTTAATTCCTTCTTCAAGAGGAATTTCTGCTCTCCACCCAAGTAGCCTTTTTGCTTTTTCCGCTTGACAATATCGTTTATAAATTTCTCTCTCTTTATTTCGATCACTATCATTAAAGTCCATACGATATTCAGGCAATAAAAGGCCTTCTTTTCCTCCAATTCTAATCACCATTTGGGCCAAATTTCTTAAGCTGATAGGAAAGTCTCCATTCCCGATATTGATATGTTCTCCATTTGTTTGTGGGCTAAGGGCGGCCATAATCGTAGCTTTGGCCGTGTCTGAAACATACGTATAAGATCGAATTTGTTCACCATCTCCGAATATAATCGGAGGCTTATCATTCATGACATTTCTTATAAACTTCATAATAACAAATTGGGCGACTTGATAAGGGCCGTAGCAGTTAAAATATCTCAATATTGTATAATTGATAGGAAATATTTGCGCATAGGCTCTGCACAGCTCCTCCCCTGCCAATTTCGTGACTGCATAAACGGTTTTTCCCTGGGTCAACGATTGTTCTGTCAATGGGATTTCCAGAGGTTCACCATACACTTCAGAAGATGAGGCAAAAACGATCTTTTTTATTCTTTGTTGAACAGCGATGTCAAGAACATTTTTTGTGCCTATAATGTTAATATCGATGCAATGGAGACGCTCATTTTCCGAGCGCTTCACGCCAAGCAACGCTGCAAGATGGATTACTATTTCACAATCTGACATAGCCGTTCGTAAGCTCGATAGATCTAAAATAGAGCCGAAAAACATCTTAATATCAGGGCCAATCGCATGCTTAACTCTTAATATTTGCTCTCCGAGGTCAAATAAACGCACTTCGTGACCTTGTTCGGCCAGTTGGCGACAGACCTCTATTCCGATTAATCCCGCGCCGCCCGTCACTAGAATTCTCTTCACGAAAGTCATCCCTAGTATTCCATCTTTTTATCTAAAAGTCTCTTATCTATTTTTATTTGTTCTAACAATTTCACAATTCGTTCGGAACTTTTGCCGTCTCCGTAAGGATTGACACACTTTTTGAGTTTTTCTTTAAAGTCAGCATCAAATAGCGCCTGTTGGATGGCCTTTTTTATCTCTCGCCTATTGTAGGGGACATTCATAACATTCTGAGCTTGTAGACGCCCGTGCTGTCGGCTCCCAATGTTCACAGCGGCTAGCTTGAAAGAGGGTGCCTCAATGATCCCGCAGCTAGAATTTCCCACCAGGACGCTCACCTCTTTAAGCAAACTGATAAAGACGTTCCTCTCAATATTTTTATAGGTATGAATAAAGGGGAATTTTTCATATGCTCTTATCGCTTCGATGATTCCGATACCGCCCGAATCCATGTTGGGATAAATGATAAGGGTTTGGGCCTTTATTTGCGACACGGCGGCCATTGTTTCTTTCATCTGCCTTTTCGCGTGACGAATCTCGGATAAAACAGGATGTTGAATGACAAGAATTGTCGGTTGGCCAAGGTCTATATCGAGCGCTTGATTAAGTTCCTGTTTAGAAAGTTTCTCGTCATGTATGATCGAATCCAGCTGGGGCGCTCCCACATTAAAGATCCTCCATGGTTCCTCCCCCATTTTTTTTACTCTTAAGGCTGAATCATCACACGATGCAAAATGAATATGGCTCAGTTTTGTGATCGCGTGCCTTACGGATCCATCAATATGGCCTGATACATCGCCAGCCTGAATATGAGCGACGGGAATATTCATGTAGGACGCCGTTATGGCCGCCGCGAACATTTCCGCCCTGTCCCCCGTAACAAGCACGAGATCGGGAGCGGTCATGCTCAATACTTGGGCCAAGCTCTCAATTTCGACTCCGATGGACTTTGCCCATGCCGTTGGAGTATCCCCCATGATCATCATCTCGACTTTGGCCGTGATCGGGAATCCATCCGCCTCAATCTCTCGGATGGATAAGCCGTATTCTTTGAGCAGGTGCATTCCGGTAACGATCAGCTGAAGCTCCAATTTGTGAGATTTTTGAATCAAACCGATTATTTTTCGTTTATAGCCATAGGTTGCTCGAGAGGAAGCGATAACGGAGATTTTCCTTTTCATTTGATGTCGCTCCACTTAATTTGGACGCCCTTGGGAATATCTCTCTTTGCTTTTTTCCCGATGACTTTATCCATGTCTTTTGCCGGCACAACGTCGGGGCCAGGTCCGGGGCGCTTAACCCACACCATCCCGGGAGTTATAATCGTTCCGGCCGGGATTTTTCTTTCGGAAACAACGCTTTCTCTGGCCCATCGAACAATCTGTTTCTCTTCATCGAATATTTTTCTCTCCGAACCTAAGGCTTGGCAAATTGCGTTCACGCCTTTAACCAATTCCCCCAGCTCAAAGGGTTCAATCGAGGAGGCATGATCCGGGCCTTTCTGCAGCTTATCCAAAGTAAAATGTTTTTCAATAACACTGGCTCCCAATGTGGCTGCGCCAAGAGAGGTGTAGATCCCGCGAGAATGATCTGACAGCCCCACCGGGATTTGAAAAAGATCCCGATATTTATGAATCATTTCAAGATTGACGATTTCATAAGGCGCGGGATAGGCCGACACACAATGGGTCAGGATGAGAGGAGTTCCCATATTTTTAATGAAATTGACCGTCTCTTTCACTTCTTCAATAGTTGACATCCCCGTTGAAACAATCATGGGTTTTCCCTTGCGAGCAATGTGCTCAATAAGCGGCAAATTCGTCAGTTCTCCCGATCCTGTTTTGAAGAAATCCACGCCCATATTTTCCAGGATATCAGCTCCATCGCGACTGAATGGTGTACAGAGGTAATAGATTCCCAGTTGCTCACATAATTTCTTAAGACGCATGTGTTCATCAACCGCCAGATTTGTTTGTTCAAGCGTATCCCAGAGGGGCTGGCTGAAATTATTTGACGTTGGGGCATCTCGCAGCATTTCATTTTCGAGTACATGAATCTGGAACTTAATGCAGTCCGCACCCATAGCATGCGCCATATACACCATCCGCTCTGCGATGCGGATATCACCTCCGTGATTGATGCACGCCTCCGCAATAACAAAAGGTGGATAACCAGGACCGATGAATTTACTTCTTATTTTTACGGGATTAATCATGTTGAAAACCTCCCGCTGTTTTAAAACCTCAGCCTGCGTCGGCTCGTTTCATAGTAAGTTCCGCGATCTCAAAATCATAGGGCGTATTAATATCTAGCGCCTCGTTTTCGGAAACAATCAAGGGATACAGCCGATCTCCTAAGACCGAGTTCTTTCTTCTTATTATCTCGATTCGCGTTCCATAGATCGTGCTGCTCTCTTGATACAGAGCCTCTCGTTCTTGCCGCCTTCTTGGTTGTCCGGGAAATAGAAATTCAAATTTGCCTTGAACGATCCTTCCGATACAGCTCCGGACCTCCACCACGCCAATGATAGAATCGGCATCTGTGGTTTTAAATATTTCTATACATCTATCGATCAGTTGAGGTGATCGAAAAGGAGATGTCGGTTCAAGCGTAAGAACGATATCCGGCTCATAATCTTCTCTCTTCTTAAGATCATCAAGGACATGTATCAATGCTCCTTCTGTAGAAGCTTCGTCTGTCGCCAGTTCGTCAGGCCTTAGGATGACTTCAGCCCCATATTCTTTGGCCACTGAGGCAATTCGATCATGATCGGTCGAGACCACCAATCTATCCAAAGACATCGATTTCTTTGCGGACTCTATCGCATAGGCTAATAAAGGCTTGCCACAGAGTTCCTTGATATTTTTGAGAGGGATTGATTTTGATCCGCCGCGTGCAGGAATTATACCTAATACGATCACGTTTATTTTTCAAACACCCTTGAATCCGAGTTTGTTTCGGTCAGACGCAATAAATATTGTTATCTGTTGCATTCTACAATGATACGCCGATTTGGAATAACGGATCGTGTGGCTTTGTTTTTGGGCTGCTAATTCCATATTCAAGTCCGGCGGCGGCTCTTTATTATTTCCATTAAGTCGCGATTCCCATTTTTTATTGAGGGGAAAATTCTATAGGAAAACTAATTATTTTAGCCTGACCTACTGATTTTCTTTGTATAGCATTTTTTGGGATCGAGCTACCGCGTTATCATATGATCGTACTTATTATACATGGTCCTTTCCCATAGATTCAATCTCTCTGACAATTCGGCCTCCCGCCACCTCTTCAGAAAATTGTTCTTCGTACGTTTTTCTCGCATTTTCCATAAGCTTCTTCCTTAGGGGAATATCCTTCAAAACGAGATGGATTTGCCTTGCCAGACCGAGACCGGATTTAGATAAGAGACAATTCTTCCCATTTTGTAGCTCCGGTATCCCCGCGGCGTTTGCGGAATGCGCCACGATGCACAATCCATAAGAAAAAGCGGTCAAAATACGTACCCGTATGCCCAACTTTATGGGGGTCGGCACTAGAAAAACATCCGATCACATAAGTTCTTCCGTAACATTTTCTACATAGCCCAAAATATTGACAGCGGGATGTTTTTTTAAGCCTCTGCAGTTCGGAAGGCAAGACTCCCCCGCCAATAATATGAACCTCGTATTTTTCCTTTCCCACGAGTCTATCGAGATGAGGAATTACTTTTTTGGAAAAATACTGTAATCCTGTGCGCGTCGCCGTGGCCTGCAAACCGCCCAGCAGAACAATTCGATATTTATCTTTGACGGTTTCTCTTTGGTGCAGCGATTGTCTTCCGGTGGATCCGATTTCATCAATAATGGGTATGCGGTAATAATTACAGTTCGCCACGCCGTGCCGCCGGAACCAAGGAGCATAATGAGCTGTGACGGCCCCTCGTTTTGTGCAACCCTGCAATAGCTTTATTTCCCAAGGAGATCGCTTGAACATCATCTGCATCATGGAAATCGTTTTTTTATAAAAAACCGGATATTGGGTGATAGCACATGTCTCCAGCTATAATAAGCCGGAAAATGTGCAGGGTCGCCCATAATGCCCAAACATGGGGATATATTCAATCCTCTAATTGCCGCCAATGCTTCGCTGTGAACAACAACAATAGCATCGGGATTGGCTTCTTTCAACAAAGAGCCTAGTTCTTTATTGGTATCCGCTGAAGGATACGTCAAATTAAAACTCCTCTTCAGCTTTCCGGAAAGATCGATTTCTTGTTCTTAACATGATTCTACACGGGTGACCAATTCCCGCTTCCAATCGAACGTAAATCTCCGGCGAACTTCCAAGCAAATGGATTTCACCCGGCTTACGAACATTATATCATGATGCATTTTATCGATGAGATCGGCCGCCTTTTCCGCTCCGGCTTCGTCCAGGGAAAACACCAGGAGGTCGTTGTTCAGGATATCCCGGATTCCGCCCACGTCGCTGCCGAAACAGGGAAGGCCGTAGCCGAGGGCTTCCAGAAGAGAATTCGGAGCGCCTTCATATTTTGAAGACGTGATAAAGACATCGGCTGCCGAGTAAAAGAAGTAAAGATCGTCGCGCCATCCCGTAAGAAAGACATGGTCGAGGCCGCGGAGTTCAATTAGCGACCGAAGCCTGGCCCTTTCTTTTTCGCCCGTTAAAGGATCATCTCCGGCAATAAAAAGAAAAATGTCGTCCCCTTTTAAGGACGCCTTGAGTTTCTCAAATACTTTTAGGAGAAACTCGTAATTCTTCCCCGGGTGGAGCCGGCCGACGGAAATAAGGATAAAGGGATTCTCCCCGATAGGATATTCCTGCCGTATTTTCGTCAGCGCTTCCGCTCTGGGCCGGACCACCGGGACAGGAATGTCGTTAGGCAGGACAATGATTTTTTTCCTCTGCAGCCGGTATTTTTGCTTCATTTTTTGTGACAAGGACGGTGAATTAAAAATGAGGCCATCCGAAACTTTAAAGGCCAGGAAGCTCACCGCGTGATAAACGAGGCGAAGAAGACTGCCTCTGATTCCGGCGTGCGTTTCCTTTAGACTTTCGATGGATTCCCCTCGGGTCATGAGGACGATTTTGTTTCCTCTCAAGAGCTTTGCGGGGAAAGAGAGAAAGGCATAGACTTCACCGAAGACAAAGATCACATCCGCGGAAAGTCTCAGGCTGAAATAGACCAGCCAGGGAAAGGCGACTAAAAAAAAATTCAGCCAGAAGAGAAGATTTTCTTTCTTTTTGAACAGCATCGGAATTCTATGAAAATGAATATGCTCGCGGCTGACGGGAAATTTCTCAATGCTTAAATAATGAATGTCCCAGCCGTTCTCGGCAAAAGCCTCATAGGCCATAGAAAGCCGCTTGCAAAAGCCGCCGGGTTTAGGCCGGTAATACAGGGAGAGGATTTTTTTCATTTTATTGACGAAGCTGTTCCGCGCGAAACCATCTCAAAAAAGCCCCGGCGAAGGCGAGATGGTTTCGTGCGGGACACCCAAAATGGCGATGGACAGTCAAGGTCCATTTTATCTCTGCGCAAGGCGTCGATTTAACTGATAATAAGGGAGGCCTGCCTAAAAAGATAAGCTACCGCCGTAAAAAAAGCCTTCAGCGTTCTCAATTTTTGCTATAGTAAACAAGAAGTTCATTTTAGAAACATAGGCGAACTTTGTCAAACTTCATCAGCTCGTTTTTCTTTCAATCTGATAATAAGAGGACCGTCCCCCTTTTTCCTTTCACCTCTTGAAAAGTCAGCGTTTTTTTGGCATTATTATGAGCGGCATGAATATGAGCATGAAGCGAACGGTGAAAACACTTCTGGCGCCGCTTTTTATGCTCCTTCTTGGACAGAACGCCGGTTGGGGGGCCGCCCTATCGCGGGAATCCTTGAATGCGCTCATCGACAAGACCGCCGCCCGGCACGATCTTCCCGCCACCTTAATCCATGCGATCATTCGAACTGAATCCGCTTACGACAGCCGCGCCGTCTCCTCCAAAGGAGCGGCGGGTTTGATGCAGCTTATGCCGAAGACGGCTCAGTTCTACGGCGTGAAAGATGTCTTTGATCCTCAGGATAATTTAGAAGGCGGAGCGAAATATCTGAAAGACTTGGTCCGTCTTTATGAGGGACGGCGGGATTATGTTCTGGCCGCTTATAACGCCGGCCAGGAAGCCGTGAAAAAATTCAACGGCGTTCCTCCCTACCCGGAGACGAAAGAGTATATCAAATCGATCGCGGCAGCTTACGAAAATTCGATCATCCGGACCAAGGTTACGATCTATCAATACATTAACGACGAAGGCCGCCTTTGCTTTTCGACCCGCCGGCTTAAATGAGCCGCCGTCCTTGCGTTCCCTATCTTCCAAGCGCTACGAAGTCTTTTGGGAATCCATAAAAATGGCGAAGGACAGCAGGAGCCACATTTTGACGGAATAATCGTCCCGGCCGGACATATGGTCCCGGAAGATCCTCTCGACGACGCCGCGCTCAAACATTTCGTTATTCAGAACCTTTTCGGTAAACAGCGGAATGAGCTCCGCCTTGAACCAGGCATCGAGGGGAACCATGAAGCCCTGTTTTTTCCTGGCCACGATGTCCCGGGGGAGATAGTTCCGGGCGATTTTCTTAAGGATATATTTTCCGGTCAA
>Ga0315279_10001616_pt1 | contig 36919 bp, 32 predicted proteins | sample YL17G06_20_MG_FD_203694 | JGI IMG/M metagenome (GOLD analysis project Ga0315279, IMG submission 203694) | Sediment microbial communities from Yellowstone Lake, YNP, Wyoming, USA - YL17G06_20 | ecosystem: Environmental > Aquatic > Freshwater > Lake > Sediment | place: USA: Wyoming | collected...
CTTCGATGGTCTTCTGCCAGTGACTGTCTTCGCTGCTCAGAATGGGCCCAAAGTGAGGGTTGGTCCCGGCGTTGTTGACCAGGATATCGACACCGCCAACGGCCTCGACTGCCCGGGCGACCAGGGACGTGACGGCCTGCGGGTCGCCGGTATGCGCAGCCACGGCGAGCACTTCACCGCCCGCTGCCCGGATAAGCTCGGCTGCTTCGTCCAGCCCGGCCTGTTTGCGGCTGGCCAGAACCAGCTTTGCACCGCTGGCCGCGTATGCCTGGGCAATTGCCAGCCCGATGCCGCGCGAGGCGCCGGTGATTATGGCTACTTTATCCTTGAGACTGAAATCGGGGGTGTGGGTCATATTTTTCTCCTGGACCAGGCGAGGCTCAAGCGGGTTGGGAGTGACTGGCTGGACTGCTGTTATCATATCATAAGCCTGCTGCTCACCGGAAAATCGTGAACCACGAATAACACTAAAAACCTGATGTCATTGCGAGGAGCGACCCGCACCTGCGATATGGGCAGGTGAGCGACGAAGCAATCCTCCGGATAAAGAATACTGCTATAATCCCTCTCAACAGTTCCCTCATCTCGAGCACCGGGCTGGCAACCAGAAAGGAAAGCCGCAGTGGATTTCTCTCTTTCCGAAGAAACACAGCGCATGGTCCAGGTCATCCGTGAGTTTATGCGCCAGGAGGTCTACCCGCTCGAACAGGATTTCCTCAACCGCCCCTTCCGCGAGCTGCTTCCCGCACTGGCCGAAAAACGAGCCAGGGTCAAGGCGCTGGGCCTGTGGGCACCGCAGATCCCCGAAGAATACGGCGGGCAGGGGCTTTCGCTGCTAGAATTTGCCTCGGTCGGCGAAGAGCTGGGGCGCAGCCCGCTCGGCCACTACCTGTTCAACTGCCAGGCCCCCGATGCAGGCAACCTGGAAATCCTGATCCAGCACGGCACGTCGGAGCAAAAAGAACTGTATCTGAAACCGCTCGTCCAGGGGGCGATCCGCAGCTGCTTCTCAATGACCGAGCCAGCTTACCCCGGTTCGAACCCGGCCTGGATGGGCACCACGGCGGTCAAAGATGGAGACGACTACATCATCAACGGCGACAAGTGGTTCTCGACCGGAGCGGATGGGGCGGCCTTCAGCATCGTCATGGCGATTACCAATCCGCAGGCTGCCAACCCCTACCAGAAAACGAGCATGATCATCGTCCCAACCAGCACGCCCGGCTTTCAATTGGTGCGCAATACCTCCGTGATGGGTGAAGCCGGCAGCGATTATGCCAGCCACGGCGAGCTGCAGTTCAACAACTGCCGCGTGCCTCAACGCAACCGCCTGGGCGCCGAAGGGTCGGGCTTTGGGATCGCCCAGGACCGCCTTGGCCCGGGGCGCATCCACCACTGCGTGCGCTGGCTGGGGATCTGCGAACGGGCTTTTGAATTAATGGTCACCTGGGCCAACCACCGCCTGGTCGCTCCCGATAAGACCCTCGGCGCTCAGCAGATCACCCAGACCTGGATCGCCGAGAGCCGGGCGGAAATCGATGCGGCCCGCCTGCTGGTGCTGCGTACGGCCTGGAAGATCGACCGCGGCGACGCCAGGGCGGCGCGCGACGATATCGCCCTGATCAAGTTCTTTGTGGCCGGGGTTTTGCAACGGGTGCTCGACAGGGCCATCCAGGCGTACGGCGCGATGGGGATGACCGACAACCTACCGCTGGCCTACTGGTACCGCCACGAGCGAGCCGCGCGCATCTACGATGGGCCAGACGAAGTGCACAAGCTCTCAGCCGCCCGGCACATTTTGCAGGAGTACAAGTAGATGGACGCCCCAAACCCGCTCGACCAGACCGCACCTGTCCGCCAGGGAGAAGCGCTCGACCTGACTGCGTTGGAGGCTTATATCCACAACCAACTCCCCGAGTTGGGCAGCACCGCTCTCGAAGTGCTCCAGTTTCCCAGCGGTCACTCGAACCTGACCTACCTGCTGCGCCTGGGCGAGCGCGAGCTGGTCCTGCGCCGTCCGCCGTTTGGGGTAAAAATCAAGAGCGCCCACGATATGCAGCGCGAATGCCAGATCCTCGCCCACCTGGCCCCGATGTACCCCAGGGTGCCGCACCCGCTGGCTTACTGCGCAGATGAAACCGTCATCGGCGCCCCGTTTTACCTGATGGAACGGCTGAAAGGGATCATCCTGCGCGGCGCCAGGCCGCCGGGGTTGGACCTTTCACCGCTGCGCATGCAGGTGCTGTCTGAGAATTTTGTGAATAACCTGGTCGAAATCCACCGGGTGGATTATCAGACGGCCGGGCTGGCGGACCTGGGCCACCCGCAGGGCTATATCCGGCGGCAGATCGAAGGCTGGTCCCAGCGTTACACGAACGCCCGCACCGATGATGTTCCCGACATGCTGCGCAGCGCGGCCTGGCTGGCCGGGCACCTGCCAGTTGAGAGCGGGGCAGCTTTGATCCACAACGATTACAAATACGACAACCTGGTGCTCAACCCGCTCGACTGGCAGATCATTGGCGTGCTGGATTGGGAAATGGCGACGATCGGTGACCCGCTGATGGACCTGGGCACCTCGCTGGGCTATTGGACCGACCCGGACGACCCGCCCGATGTCCAGGCGCTGTCCTTTGGGCTGACCAGCCTGCCCGGCAATCTCAACCGGCGCCAGGTCGCCGAACGTTATGCCCGGCAGAGCGGGTGCGACTTGGGAGATATCTGCTTTTACTACGTTTACGGCCTGTTCAAGATCACCGTGATCATCCAGCAGATCTATGCACGCTACAAGGCGGGTTTTACCACAGACGAACGCTTTGCCAGGTTGGGCGCAGTTGTGCGCATCCTGGCCAGGACAGCCGGGCGAGCGATCGAAAATGGACGCATCGACGGCCTGTAGCTCAGGAGGTTTTCCAACCCAAAGTGAGATTGGGTAGATCACGAAAACGTAGCTCGTTCACAGCGGACGCGAGTTCAAGCGGTTGGATGAAAAGATCCTGGCTATCCCCTGGACCATGCTGACCGATTAGCCCTGGACATGTCGTCAAATCCAAGGAGTTGTGCTAATATTTCGATGTCGCATAATAGTGATTAAACGGCATGGACGTTAATGAAATGCCGCATAAGGGCCGGGTTTACAGGTATCAACACGAGAACAAGTTGTCGGATAATTTATTCGATCACCTCTCTTGGTAAAACTAATTGCTTAGGTTCGAATGGGAGTGGATCATGCCCGGTGGTAAAAGACAAAAAACATACAAGATTAGTTCCCCGAATGGCAACATCACCGATGTGCTCAAAGAACTCTGGCAGGCCGCCGCCTCGAAATGGAAAGAAAATCAGACGGAAGAATTGCCATAGAGTGCACAATATGTACTCGCGCACAATTCGGATGTAATGGGGAACAGGGATAAGGTTTATTGACGTTGCAGCGGGTACACCTCTTGTCGGTCATCATGAGACATGACTCTGCTAGAAGGTGTTCGCTTGTAATCCAACAGAAGGTTTTCCAGTGAAAAAGATTTCGGTAATCATTCTAACTTGGAATAGCGGTAAGGTACTTGCCCAATGCCTGGATAGCCTTGCGAAACAAACCATTAAGGATTTTGAAATCGTTATTGTCGACAATGGCTCATCCGACAATGCAATTGTAAATTTGCCGGAAAAATGGCCCACGTTTGATTTTCAGATTAAAGAACTGGGCAGGAATGTAGGATTTGCAGCGGCGAATAATGTGGGTGCTCACCTGGCGCGCGGCTATTGGCTGGCTCTGCTTAATTCAGACGCTTTTCCTGCTCCGGACTGGTTGGAAAAGCTGCTTCGAGCAGCAGAACGAGAGCCGGAGTTCTCGTTTTTCGCTTCCCGACAGCTTCAAGCCAGTGCACCTCACCTTTTAGACGGTGCGGGAGATGCACTCCACATCAGCGGTTTGGCCTGGCGACGTTATGCTGGCTTCCCGGCCGCTCAATTCGGATTAGAATTTGAGGAAGTGTTCAGCCCCTGCGCTGCGGCCGCACTGTATTCACGCCAGGCGTTCTTGCAGGTGGGCGGATTTGATGAGAATTTCTTCAGTTACCATGAAGACGTAGACCTGGGTTTCCGCTTGCGCTCGCAGGGCTTTCGGTGCCTGTATGTGCCGGATGCGGTCGTACAACATGTCGGCTCGGCCACTCTTGGGGCTCAAAGCGATTTTGCGCTCTACCACTGGCAAAGGAATTTCATCTGGTCGTTTGTCCAAAACATGCCATCTGCTTTATTATGGGAAGCTTTGCCGGCACACCTGATGGCCAATTTTATATATCAGCTAAATTACGCACTTCGAGGGCGAGGGGAAGTCTTATTGAAAGCAAAGAGGGATGCCTTGCGTGAACTTGCTCGTGCTCTGCGTAAACGCCAGGAGATCCAGAAAACCCGCAAGGTTGGCAGCGTAGATTTATTACATATAATGGAACGTGGTTGGTTGCAGCCATATCTGTTGGGTTATCACATTCGCAAGATTAGACGAACACACAATCATTCAACTTAACTATCGTTATGATTGATTTTGATATTGTCATTGTCAATTGGTTAATTGGAATACCGGCGCTCAACTACGGGACTGTTTGCGATCAATATTACCAGCCTGCTCAGCGTCAGTATTGCACTTGGGCCAATGCGTCGTTGTGGACAACGCCTCGGCAGATGGTTCTGCCTTTCAAAGCCTCAAGGCGCTTCGCCAGCGAACACCACCCGCGCGTAGTCAGTGTGGTAGGTATATACTATAGCGCCAAACCCAAGCCAAATTTGGTATCCCGGCGTAAGCACCTGTGCATACATTTTATCCGGCTCTGGGACACCCAGGCTGGTATCTCCCCAGGTAGCGGACTCAGTTTTGATCACCTGGATCTCGCCAGCATCTATGCCCAGACGGGCGGCCAGGTCGGCGACGGCCTTGGCGATCAGGCTGTCGAGCACGTTCGGGGTTTCAGGGATACCGATCGGCCCCTCATAGCCTCCCGGCTTGGATGGCAGGCTGGCAGGGGACTCGGGAATACCGATTTCGTGGGTGGGGTCTGGTTTTCCCCCCGATTTTGATGTATTTGAAACGACAGACTGGCAGCCAATCAGTGCCAGAGCAAGCAAAACCGCTGTGATCATTACTTCGAATTTTCTAGTCATATTCTCATCTCCCATCATGGTAGATTCATCGAAGGATAGTTATAAGACGTCCGCAGGAAAAAAAAGTTCCTTGGGGTTGTACCACGGGCTGTAACAATCAGTAGGAGTTTCATTATCAACAGCCACAGATCGGTCTTCATTCCCTGTCCCGGTGAGGTGTCAAGCGGTTGCCAGCTTAGCCACGCGGGATCATCTGGACCCCCAGATCTTTGCGAACCTGCAGCTTCTCTACCGGAGGGAGCGTCAGGCTTTCCCACCAACTGCGGTTCTTATCCGCAAAAAGCCTCCCTCCGGTGGTACCAGGTTATTGCGATGCACCACGCTGTGCAGACATTTGTGGGTCATCGTGAGCATCTTGACCAGCCGCCGCCGGTGCGTGATCAATGTGCGTAGCTCTCGCCTGATTTTGAGCAAGAACAATGAGGCACGATTGCCCCGGAACCTCAGGATTGCCCATTGATTATTATGTAATTCTGTAATATACTAAGATAGTCCGTATATTTGATTTGTGCTATTACTAACATTGACTCCACTGCAATAACTCAAATTTTCAGCAGGCAACCACCACATATGGTGGTAACGCCGCAGGAAATGACCTTTTTGCAGTGGAGTCAACATTAGATTGCGGATAGATTGCGGAGGCGCCCATAAGAAAGACCCCAACAAAATCTGTTTACCCACCACCATATCTAACGTCCCTTACTTAACTTCTCATGAGGAAGGAGAATACAATGAGCAAAACAAATATCTTCAGATGGGCGATGACTCTCATCATCGCGCTGGGAATCTTGATCCCGCAAGGGGTAGTTCTTTCCAACTCTCCGCAAGGGGCAGTTCTTGACGACACTCCGCAGACTCCCGTCACGGTGGAATTATCGGTGAGCCCATCTGGAGGCAAAGGCGGAACGGCAGTGGTCACCTGTAAGGTTTCCTCGACCATCGAGATCAAAAACCTGAAAGTGAGCATTACGGCCAATCGAGTATCGTACCTCTCGACAAACAAATGGACATTCACCATTGCAAAAGGCGGAGCATCCGAATATTCAACAACGATGCTGTTTAGCAGCGAAGGGAACATGAGCGTTACTTGCACCGCTCTTGGCCCCAATCATAACGGGACGCGCTGGGGCGATGCCAAAACCCTCTATTACAACGTCAGCGCCAGTGCAGTCAATGAGGGATGGAACATGTCGGAGAATTTCCAGCGCAATGCAGCGAAATTGTTGGATGAGAATGCGCCCGAATTGGCCGCTGCGACCTCCGAGTTCAGCAGTTCCGTTCCCGGCCCGGAACCTGTATCTCCGGACGGCTCTCAACTGTCTGAGCCATCCAACCCTATCACGCAAGCGACCACCTGCTACAAAGGCCGCTGGTATTTCTACGACCGTGGCACTTACGACGCGGCTTCCGGCACTCCCGCGACGACCGCTAATCGCGCAAAGATGACCCTGCGGCCGCTGGTCTGGTCCAGCATCTGGCTCTATGATGATGACGGCCGCAGCGGTGATGATTATCTTGGCGCAGCTTTCACCGATGAAAACGGCTACTGGAGTTATTGCGTTACCAACCCGCAGAGCGATGGTGATTACATTGACCTCTACGTCCAGGCAGCCATGGCCAGCACCTGGTACGATGTCAGCACCAGCTCGAGTTACAACCCCTATTACTGGTATACCAGTAATGGTACTGCCACCTGGTCAAATACATCGGGCGCCAATTTCAATACCGGCGCCTGGTACGTGCCGAACACTTCCACCAACCTGCTGGCCGCCTGGACGTACAACGACCTCACCCGCGCCAATATGTACCTCAGAGACCCGCACCGCGTCAACAGTGATCCATCCGCCCCGACGACGATGGAATACACGGTGGGATTTAGCATGACATCGCGGACGAAGTGGACACCCTCCAGCACGGATGGTACGTACTATACATTCAGCGATGACACCATCCACCTGCAGGGCAACGACCCGCGCACTTACTCTGCCTTGACTCACGAGTGGGGTCACTTCGTGATGAACAGGCTCTACGGGGCGGATTCCGAATGGCCGGCCGGTGACGGCAATTGCCCCAGCCCGCATTACTACAACGGGGTCTCGACTAAAAACTGCGCCTGGTCCGAGGGTTGGGCCGATGCGCTTGCCTTGTTGGTACCAAACGATCCGCTGTACCGCTGGGCAAGCGGCGCGACGGCCAACAATGAGACCCGCAGTGGCTTCTCCTCAGGCGATGAAGTTGAAGGCAACGTCGCTGCCACCTTCTGGGACTGGATGGATAAGACCAACGACGGCACTGGGACCTATACAGACTATGTCCAACTGTCGTTCGATAGCTTCCTGAAGGCGTTCGACACTCAGAACGACGACTATTTCACGCAGTACTGGACCGCTTGGAAGGCGTTAGGGGAATGGTGCAGCCCCGCCCGGGATGCCCTTAAGCACAACATCAACTCAAGCGGATTCACGTGCCCGTAGCGGCAGCGCCTGAACCAGGAAAGAACGCGTTCTAGTCTCAGGCAAAAGAAACGAAAAGGCGGGGCCGGAATTCTCCGGCCTCGCCCTTTGTTTTATCAAATCAATTATTTGACCTTAACGACCACAGAACGGCTGTCGCCCCACACTGTCCCCTCGGCAAAACTGTATAGCGCCGTTGCGCTCAAGCTATATTCGCCGGACGCAGTGAATCGAATTGAAAGCGTGAACGAAAGCGGCTGGTTGGCCAGCAGGTCTGCCTGCCAGGCTACAGCGCCCTGAAGCAGTTCGACGCCCGCTGGCAGTTCAAGCGTCACCTGAGTCTGGGGCGCATCCTTGATCGAGCACACAATCACCGTAACAGCAATGATCTCGTCTGCCTTGGCCGTAACCGGCGCGGTCAGCGCCAGGCTGATTGGGGTGGCGGGTTCGCTGGAGGGCGGCGGACATTCAATGGCAGGAACGTGAACAGGAGGCGGGGGCACGCACCCGGGCTGATTTTCCGCAGGATTGGTGCAATCGGAATAACCGTTTCCGCCTTCCCCGCCGCCGCTGCCACCGCCGGATCCACCCTGCTCTCCGGCCGTTGTCTCGTTGCCGAACGAGCTACTTGTTTCACCGACTGTGATATAAATTGTTGCGAGGTCGCCCCAGCGCGTTCCTGGCGCAATTTCATCGCTCAACGCCAGTCCATTGATCGCATATTGGCCCGGACTAGTAAAGCGGATGACAGCTGAGAAGTTGAAGGTTCCTCCGGCGTCAAGGTCAATCGGTTCTTGCGCCTGGCTGCTTACCAGTTCCACGCCCTCCGGCAACTCAAAGGAAACCTGTACGTCCTTAACGGCCTCCGCTGAACTAACTTGGAGATCCACCTGAATATCCTGGTTAACCGTGGGAGCAAAGGGCATGCTCATATGAACCCGTATCGGCGTCGAGGGTGAGCCGGAAACTGTAATACCCTCCTGGGACGGCGCAGGCTTTCCGCCGCCGGAGCATGCTGTGGTCAACAGCAAGAGCACCAAGAGGCAGTACTTGAGATTGCGTAAATTGAACATTTCTTCCTCCTTTCGAACTGGTTATAACTTTGTTTTCGCCATGCCACGCTTTACAACCATCAGACGTCAGCGCAGGTGCGAAAGTTCCCGAAAAGCCTAATCCATCAAATGGCAATTTGCGCTGTCATTGTATCATTATAATGGTGATAGAATGAATAGTCAAATTCCTTATATGAGAGGTGACAAAATGCTGCCTAAGTCTGTAACAACACCGTTCGTGGCCTTCGTTCTGATTTCGTTGCTCGTTTCCGCATTTGCATTTCCAGCCTCGTCCGGCGCGGTAAAGGACGCGCAGCAAGCAGAATATATTCCCGGCGAATTAATTGTCGGAGTAGATGTCCGCCAGGTCAAATCTTCCGCAGATATTGCCTCGGTCGCGGCAAGCGTAGGCGTGGTTATCGAAGAGGTCTCGGTCAATCGCGACGCCTACTTGCTGGGTTTTAAGAGCGACGAGCAGGCGACTGAGGCTATAGATGCTTTACGCGCCGCGCCGGGGGTTTTATACGTCGAACGAAACGGGATCATGCGCATTCCTCCGTTGGATTCCCTGGAAGCCAAAACAGGGTCAGAGAATTTACCTACCATCGAAGCATACAATCCCAACGATGAGTTGCGAAGTTACCAATGGCATCTCGATAAGATCTTGTATCAGCTAACCGCCGAGCCTGAATATGATCCGCCTTGCATTGTGGTTCTGGATACCGGGGTAGATTACACACATGCGGACCTTCACGATAAGGTTATCAAGGGCCGGGATTTCTTTGACAATGACAACGATCCGATGGATGCGAACGGACACGGCACCCATGTGGCTGGCATTGCAGCGGGTATGACGAATAACATAATAGGGATTTCCGGCGTTTCACCCAGAAGCAATATTCTGGCCGTGCGCGTGCTTGGCCCCAGCGGTTGGGGAACGTGGTGGATGGTTGCGCAGGGTATCGAGTGGGCAAACTCGAGGACAAGCACTGCATGTGGTGGACAGGATCCGAGAATATACAATCTGAGCCTCGGAGGAGACGATTATAGCGCAATCGTTTCCACTGCAATTGCCGGGGCGTATGCCAAAGGACGGCTGGTCACAGCGGCTGCCGGCAACTCAAACTCATCGGCATATATTTACCCCGGCTCTGATCCGAAGGCCTTCGGCGTGGCCGCAACCGAAGAGAACGATCGTCGCACCTTTTTTTCGAACTACGACACAGCCGCAGACCGATGGGTGGACATTGCTGCGCCTGGATGGAACATTCTCTCTACCGTTCCTGGCGGTTACGCATATTATAGCGGCACATCCATGGCAGCACCGGTGGTGGCAGGCCTGGCCGCCCGCGTATGGGCAAAATATCCCACATATACACTCGCACAATTACGCACCCGAATTCAAGCCACCGCGGATTCGACTGGTGGCTTTCCGAGGACAATCAGAAGAGTAAACCTGTACCGCGCTCTGGGTGGAACAGGTCGAACCCTTCAAGGACAGGTTTTCGATGCCGCGAATGTTGCTCCCCTGGCTGGGGCAAGTGTAATAGTCAGCCAGGGTGGGACCACCTTCTGCACGACCTGGACAAAAAAATCCGGCTTCTATACTTGTCCATCCCTCCCAGCCGCGGGACGTTATCTAATTGAAGTGAGTAAATCGGGACACCCCACGGTCAAACAGTCCTGGTCCGTCGGAGCCCGGCGTTTCAATGCCAATCTGGCTATGTCCAGGAATCTTGGCAGTTCTAAAGCGAACAACTGGACCACAACGATTATGTGGACAGGCTGGCAGCCTTATGAATCAAAGGGCTTGGAATTCGATATCTGGCTGGTTGACCCGGGCAGCGTACCTACCTGCTACAGTACGTGGTCAAATCCGATAGATGATGATCCATGGAATATCCTATTGCCGGTTGATTCTTGGGCAAGAGGACAGACCGAAGCCGCATGGATCAAAAAGGCCTATGGAGGCACCCTGCAAGTCTGGGTTACACTGTGGGATGGCGCCTATAACACGTGGCCAGACACTGCACGGATCACAGGGTCCAGATTGCTGTTCAGAGTCTATAAGAACAACAAACAGGTCGCAGCATTAAGGGCCCCCAATAGTCCAACCACAAACACCGCGGACAACTGGTTTGTCGGCACCATTAATCTTGACACAAACAAATGGACATCGGCAAATCAGATCAAAACGGATGGACAGTTGCCATCCTGCGTCATGGTACCGTAATCCCCAGAATAGTCCTGTGAAAATACAGGTAATCTGATCAAATATTCGTCGCAACTCGGAACCCCGGTCTCCATGCCGGGGTTTTCATATGGAATTTACATACTATCCGCCTGAAATGGGCGGAACATCTTTCGGGACGGCGGAATTGGCAATACCATCTCTGGGATATTCTAATCTTTCAGGCCTGGCTAGAGAACAACAGGTAGTGACGGCTTTAGCCATTAATAAGCGACTAAAGTTGCCACTACAAGTCTCCATTCACAATGAGAATCATCCTATTCGCAAACACCGACTGGTATCTATATAACTTTCTCCAGGCGCTAGCGCAAGCCTTGCATGAACGCGGCGACGAAGTGGTGCTGGCCTCCCGGGATGGCCGGTATGGTCCCAGCATGCAAGCGATGGGCATCCGCTGGCTCCGATTTCCGCTGGCGCGGCGCAGCCTGAACCCTTTGGTCGAAATCTGTACGATCCTGCGCCTGCTCAAATTGTATTGGTAAGAGAATCCTGATCTGGTTCACCAGTTTACGGTCAAGTGTGTGTTATATGGCTCGCTGACCTGCCACTTTCTCGGCATACGCTCCGTGGTCAACTCTGTTACCGGCCTGGGATATATCTTTACCGAAGGAGATGGTTCAAACCGCAGGTGGCTGCAAAGGATCGTAAAATTGTTCTATCGCATCCTTTTACGACGAACGTATGTGATCTTTCAAAATCCAGACGATCAAGCAATCTCTATTCAAAATGATCTGATTGACCCTCAACGCGCGGCTCTCATCCGGGGTTCGGGTGTGGATATCCTCCGCTTTTCGCCACGACAGGAAGAAGAGGGTCTACCCGTGGTGATCTTACCCGCGCGCTTGTTGTGGGATAAAGGTGTGGCGGAGTTCGTCCAGGCCGCCCATTTGCTGCGAGCAGAGGGCATTCAGGCCCGTTTTGCTCTGGTCGGCGATAGCGACCCGGAAAACCCGTCCTCAGTCCCCCTGGCAAAGATCCAGGAGGGGGTACGAGAGGCTGTGGTAGAATGGTGGGGATGGGTAGAAAAGACAGATTCCATATGAAATCGCCAGGGTAGTCACATGTCTATTTCGTTCATGCAGATTATTGGTTTGCTCAAGGAAAACGCCTTGGGTATGGTGATGGCTTTGGCTCTGGGGCCTTTGGCTTTATGGGTAGCCAGGCGAATGAGACTCGTAGATATTCCCGGCAGCGCCTCACATAAAATACATCACTTGCCCACACCACTGGCTGGAGGAATCGTCCTCGCTTTGAGCCTTATTCTTCTCATACCAGTACTTCACTTATGGCAAAAACCGATTTCAACGCTCTTGACCGCCGCTACCATCGTCTTTTTATTCGGCCTATGGGATGATGTAAAAGGGCTATCCGCTCCTCAAAAATTAACCGGGCAGATTCTGGCCTCCATTTTACTGATTGCTTCGGATGTATCAGTCCATTTTTTTGAAGGTTTTCACATTTCTTTTCTAAGCGATAATATAATTACTGTTCTAAACTGGGGGGTGACCATCTTTTGGTTCGTGGGGATTACCAATGCATTCAACCTGGTAGACAGTATGGATGGACTAGCCATTGGAATAGGGGGGATCGCTTTCGCCTTCTTCATGGGAATGGCGCTTGTTGCCCAGCAAATATCCTTGGCGAATTTCAGTGCAGTATGTCTGGGGATATGCATCGGACTGTATTTCTTTAACGTTTCCCCCGCTCGTCTTTTCCTCGGTGACGCTGGTGCTCAAACACTAGGATTTATTTTAGCAGCAGTTGCAATGATCTATACGCCTGAAAACCTTCCGCAAGGTTCATCCTGGTTCGTCCCGATTATGGTGCTAGGTATCCCCATCTTTGACACGACCCTGGTAGTAATTTCTCGTCTGCGCCGCCATAAGTCCATTTTTACAGCAGACCAATCCCATACTTACCACCGCCTGGTTGCCCTGGGTGTAGACCCTAATCGGGCTGTAGTGACAATTCACCTAAGCTCCCTGGCGCTTAGCCTCCTGGCATTCATAGCTTTGTCCCTGACACCCTGGTTAGCAACCATAATTTTCGGGGTAGTATTGTGCGCAGGCCTCGTGGCCCTTTTCCTTCTAGGGCGCAGGACCTCACAAGTGGATGTCATCTCTCGAAATGAATAATCAACATGAATTTTCTCCCCTTGAAGCTGCCAAGCGCACCTTCGCACGCTGGTGGATCATCGTGTTCTTTACCGTATTGGGAGGGATAGGAGGGTGGATTTATCACTGCCTTCGCCCACCTGTTTATGAAGCGCAGGCGGTCATGGTTATTAGTATGGATTTTAGTCAACGTGAACTAACACAATATGAGGAAGATTACGCTTTCGGAACGGCCGGGGCATTGATAATTTCCACGGCTGTTAGGGATCAAGTTGTTGCAAAAGTTAATGCTGGTGGTATCCAGATTAATTTAGAACAATTTGTAAGCGAATCATCTATTGAGGGAAGACAATCTGTTTGGGAAATGCGCGTCCGAAACGCTGACCCAAATATAGCCGCGGCCCTGGTAAATACCTGGGCCGAAATAGCCTATCAAACATTGGCACAAGCACTAGAACATGCGATAAAAGCGGAACAACTCCAAGTTCAAGTAAGTGGCTGGCAAACCTGTCTGCCAACCTACGTGACGCCAAAACCCAAGCCGAATCAAACATCCCCATATTCCTTCGTCTGGAATAAAAATTGTGAACTTTACTCCTTTGAAGAAATTGAAAATGCCATAGCAAAACTGTCAGCCGAGCTTGCAACGGAAGAAAGTCAGAGCCAGGGTCTTATTTCAATCCTGAAAATTGCGCTCACTGAAACTGCAACGGTACCAGATAAACCCATTATTTACGATCGAGGAAATCTTGTCTTCGCCGGAGCCGTTGTGGGATTCGTGATCGCCCTCTGGATAGCAAGCCTCAAGAGGAAATAGAAACATGCCTAAGGTCCTCCGGCGACTATTCGACTCCACGCTCAATATTGCCTGGGCTGGTGTTATCTTATTGCTTCCGATCACTAGCCTGCCATTCCTGTCAAAATTAGCTGGTAACACAATGGTCGCTCCGGCTTCGCTTCTTCCTCTCGGCTGGCTAGTGCTATTCTGGATAATCCCTTTTCTCGTTAGAAAAGGCACAGTGCCCCGTGAGAGTATTCCTTTTTTTTTATTCGTTTCAATAGGACTAATCGCATGCGCTCTTGCTTTCTTTACAGATATTCCATCTTTTAGAAACAAAAGCATTCTTGGAGAAGAAATAAGCGGTATCCTAACTCTGGTAATTGGGGCAATGTTTTACCTGGTGACGGCAGGATGGATTTCTATATCCAAGTCAAGATTAACCCTGACTCTAAAATATATCAACCTGAGCGGAGCAGTATTGCTATCATGGTCTCTTATCCAATTAGCATATATCTTTCTATTTCATGGAAACTACCCAGTGATCTTATTGAAATTCCAACGTCTTATCTCAACTAGAGATTTATTTCTAAATCGGATAACCGGCTTCGCATTCGAGCCTTCCTGGTTGGCCCATCAACTGAATATACTCTTCTTACCCGCCTGGTTGGCTGCAACCTTTACCAAGGCGTCGGTGCACAGATTCCGCCTTGGCAAATTCACCCTGGAGAATATCCTCCTCCTTATCGGCGCAGGTGTGGTGTTCTTATCATCAAGGATCGGTACGCTGGCATTCCTCTTTATTCTGGCAGTGTTAGGCATCTACCTCAATTTTATTTTGGCTCAAAGACTCCAGAAGTGGGGTCTCGAACGACTGCCGAATCTCGCCCCATTATTCAAGAAGGTTTCGCGCGCTCTGGTTTTGGCAATAATCACATTTGGCTTTTTAGGAATCTATGCCCTTGGTGCACTCGTTCTTGTTTTTGGCCTGTCACATGTTGATTGGCGGCTGGCACGCTTCTTCCAGCCCGCGCTCTTCAACGATTGGAAGATTATGAGTGGCAATATTTATGTACTATTTAACTATCTTGCTTTCGCCGAGCGATTTGTATACTGGGTAGCGGGTTGGACTGTTTTTGGTATTCACCCCTTTATTGGAGTGGGTCTCGGTAATGCGGGGTTTTTCTTCCAAAAGACACTTCCTTCTTACAGTTGGGGTTTACCGGAAGTAATGAATGTTTTTTATCGCACCGCGACGATTCCAAACATCAAGAGTCTTTGGATACGGTTGTTAGCAGAAACAGGCGTAGCGGGGTTCGCATCTTTCCTTGCCTGGTATTATGTCTTATGGAAATCAGGCCATTTCCTGAGGCGAAGTTCAGATTTGCTCTTTCGAACTATCGGTTGGTATGGTTTATTCGTGTTGATAGCATTTGTCATCGAGGGCTTTAGCGTAGACACTTTCGCATTGCCTTATCTGTGGATATCTTTGGGAATCATTAGCGCAGCCAGCGCATTATGCCGTAGCTCAATAAAAAACGTCGTAGCGGCGGGCATCGGCTAAATTCCCCCTATCGAAACCTGAGGTGCTATGCCATTCGCCGCCGGGATACACTACTTCATCCATGAGGGGGGCGATGTGTTAAGGCCGCCTGTGATCTTGATCCATGGGGCGGGCGGGAACCACCTATACTGGCCGCCCGAACTTCGGCGGCTATCCGGTTATCGCATCTATGCGCTCGACCTGCCCGGGCACGGTAAATCCAGCAGCGTCGGCCTCCAATCCATCCGCGATTACGCCAGCAGTGTAGTGAACTTCATGGACTCGGTCAGACTCACGCGGGTGGTCATCGTCGGGCACTCGATGGGAGGCGCAATCGCCCTTACCCTGGGCCTCGACCACGCCGAACGGGTCGCCGGTCTCGGCCTGATCGGGACAGGCGCGCGCTTGCGCGTGGCTCCGCCTGTGTTGAGCAACACAGCCAACCCGGCCACCTTTTCATTGGCAGTCCAGATAATCAACGAGTGGGCCTTCGCGCCGCAGGCCGACCCTCACCTGAAAGCTGTGGCCGCTCGCCGCATGGCAGAGACGCGCCCAGCTGTATTGCACGGCGACCTGCTCGCATGCGATGCTTTCGACATTATGGATCGGTTGAGCGAGATTCACTCCCCCACCCTGGTGCTTTGCGGTACGGAAGACAAACTCACCCCCCTTACATATTCCAAAACCCTGGCCTCCAAAATTCCTGGGGCTGCGCTCCAGACTGTGGGCGGCGCCGGTCACATGGTTATGCTGGAGGAGCCGCGCCGTGTGGCCGGAGCATTGAACGTTTTCTTGATGACGGTGCCATACACGCCTGGGATGTAATCGAAGATGGTTCCGTAGTGACGGCTTTAGCCGTTCGTTTCACCTGCCAAAGCGACTACCCTAAAGAGTGCTTCGCGAAAGTCGCCACTACCCGACATCTGGGATACTTTTACAGGGGGTCTATTACACCCCAAGAACCTCTTTAAAAATTTGGCGAGCATTCTGGATCGCCCGGGCGCGATGGCTCAGGCGGTTCTTTTCGTCCATGCTGAGTTCAGCCATCGTCTTTCCGAGAGCAGGGATCAAGAAAATCGGATCGTAGCCGAATCCATTCGTCCCCCGCTCCTCGGGGATGATCTCGCCTTCACACTCACCCACGGCATACCGCACTTCACCCCCAGGCGTGGTGACAGCCACCGTGGCCCGGAAGCGCGCCGTCCAGGGACGCGGCTTGCCCTGCAATTGCTGCAACAGATATGCGCGCCGGTCTGCATCGCTGGCGTTCGGCCAGGGAGCGAAGCGGTGAGAATGCAAGCCCGGTTTGCCATCCAGCGCGTCCACTTCCAGGCCGGAGTCATCGCCCAGGGCAATCCGTCCGCTGGCGCGGGCGAAGGCCAGCGCCTTGCGAGCCGCGTTCTCGGCGTAGGTTTGGCCCTCTTCGGTGATGTGTAGCTCCAGGCCAATTTCTTCCGGAAGGAGCAATTCCACGCCTGTGCCGCCCAGCAGGGCCTGCATCTCGCGGACTTTGCCGCGGTTGTTGGTGGCTAACAATAACTTTGGCATAATCTCCTGGTCACGGGTTAGAGCGGATTCTGGTTCTTATGTGTTCAATCGCCCAGGCGGATGAGGCGCGTACCAGCGGTTCAAGGTCACGCAAAGCTTCTCGAAGCGCCGGAATGGCTGCCGGGTCACGCACGTTACCGAGCGCAATTGCCACATTGCGCAGGTAGCCGCGCCGTTTGGCGCGTTGGATTGGGCTATCCTTGAACTTGCGGTTGAAATCCTGTGGGTTGAGCCTCAGTTCGGCGATCAGATCCGGGCGTGGTACGCCGGGACGGGGTGCAAAGGCCGGGTCTCCACTCGCCGCGGCGAAGCGGTTCCATGGGCAGACCATCTGGCAAATGTCACAACCGAAGACCCATTGACCCATGCGTTCGCGCAGGTCGAGCGGGATTTCTCCTTTTAGCTCGATCGTCAGGTACGAGATACAACGGCGGGCATCCAGGGTGCGGTCGGGAAGGATGCACTGGGTTGGGCAGGCTTCGATGCAGCGCCTGCAAGCCCCGCAGCGATCCGCCTCGAAGGGGGGATCGGGTTCCAGGTCAACGCCAAGCAGGATTTCGGCCAGCAGGAAGTACGAACCGATATACGGGTGGATGAGAATAGTGTTCTTGCCGATCCAGCCCAGGCCGGCGCGCTGGGCTAGTTCACGTTCCAGGAGCGGCCCGCTATCGGTGTACCAGTGGCTGTGAATAGAATGCCCAACGTGAGTTTCGGCGAACGCCGACAAGGCTCGCAGGCGTTCTGGTAGAACAAGATGGTAATCTGCGCTCCAAGCGTAGGCCGCGACGCGTCCGTGCTTTCCCCTCACCCCTTCCTCTCCCCCTGCGGGGGAGGGGTGTTGGGTGAGGGCTGGGTTCGGATAGCGCACACCGAGTACGAGTATCGAGCGGCATTCGGGCAGGATGAGGCGCGGGTCCAGGCGATGCGCCCGGGCGCGTTCATCGGCTAGATATGCCATCTGACCATGCCGCCCCATATCCAGCCAGTTCTCAAAAACTGACCAGTGGGGCGGCGGATCGGGCGTGGTGATGCCAGCCAGAGCAAACCCCAGCCGGCGAGCTTCAGTCTTGATGGATTGCGCTAACGTTTCAGGCACGATCAGGGTGTAGGCGTTCCACTGACTTTGATGATGATGGTCAGGTCAGTGCCGAAATAGTAACCTTTGTCGTTTTGCATCTTGAAGTGGGCGCCATACTGGCCGGTATTGACCGGTGCGCTGAGCGTCATCGAAACATCAATCTCTTCACCCGGGTTGACGACTATTGTCAAGTAGGCTGGCGGGGTGGTTTTCCAATCGGTCCCATCGCCTCCCCAGCCAAAAGCCAAATGATAATTGGTGTTCCAGATACAAGGCCCGGTATTTTTGACCCGCCAGGTTTTGACGAATTGAGAGCCGGGTGCGATCTCGCTAAGATCAGGAATAGTTTCCGTGATCAACGAGGCATTGTCGCAGGATTGTTGTGTGGCAGGCAGGGGCGTGTTATTGGTCAACGGCGTATTCGTCGCGACGGGGGTTCCTCCAGGAGGTGTATCCGTGATCAGCGGCGTTTTGGAAGGCCCTGAGGTGGGGGATGGGCCAGGGGTGATCGTGATCGTCGGCGTGTCGGTCACGGCGGCAGCGGTTTGGGAAATGATGGCGAAAGCCGTTTGCACGGCGGCTGTGTAGACCGCATCCGGTCTCAAGGTGGGCGTAGCTTCTACACCGCCGCAGGCGCTCAGAATGAGCAAGATCAGCATAGAGAAAATCCAGAAAGGTTTTACGAGGCGCATCATATCCTCCATTTCAACAAGTATGTCAGCAATGCCAGCATTTGGACACTTTCATTATAACTGATTTGGATTACAGCTCAAGCTTCCTTTGTAGATCCATCGAGGTTATACATTCTCCCTTGACCTGACTTGCTGAGGGGCGTTCTCCCCTGGCACCGCCCGCCAGGGCAGGTGTGCCCCGAAGCATCTCTGTAGCCGTGTGGGAGACTCTTCAGATGCAAAACCTGTCCTGAGCTTGTCGAAGGAAACGCTCCTTCAGGGTGACAGGATTTAAACCATCAATCGGGTGGACACTGTGCAAATTGTCCGCCCGACTGAGTGAGTGGGAAGGTGACTGTCACCTTTTCGCTATCAATTGACTATATGGGTCTCGGTATCCTGACTAACCAAATAGTAGTCATCGCCGTTGTACGTAGCCGTGAGGGTGAAGGTGCCAGTGGCGCTAAAGGTTACAGTACAACTGCCGCTTCCACCGACGAGCGTGATGGTGCAATTGGTATCCGCGCCGGTGATGACTACTGTGCCACTCGGGGTACCACTCCCCCCGCTCACGGTAACGCTCACTGTGACCGTATCGGCAATTATGGACGGATCGGGGGTGTCAGAAGTTATGGTAATCGTAGTACCATATTTCGCTGAATGGCTCTCGGTACCCAAACTGCCTAAATAGTTCGTATCGCCATTATATGTAGCCGTGAGGGTCTCGGTTCCGGCTGTGTTGAAGACCACATTACAACTGCCGATTCCGCCTGAGAGCGTAATAGTGCAATTAGAATTCGCGCCGGTGATGGCTACCGTGCCTGTAGGGGCAGTGCCTGCTCCGCTCACGGAAACGCTTACCGCCACCGTTTGGCCGGGTGCAGATGGATCAGGTGTGTCAGCAGTTATGGTTGTTGTCGTGCTACCCTTGCTCACCGTATGGCTCGCGGTGTCTGAACTGCTTTCATAGTATCCATCACCGCTGTATGTGGCAGTTATGGCCCTGGTGCCAGCTGTATTGAAGAGCACATCACAACTGCCGCTTCCGCCTGCGAGCGTGATGGTGCAGTTGGTATCCGCGCCAGTGATAGTTACCATTCCAATTGGGGTACCACCTGCCCCGCTCACCGTAACGTTCACTGCGACCAATTGGCCGGGTGTGGACGGATCTGGTGTATCAGAATTGATGGTCGTCGTGGTTGAAACGGTGCCCGTGGAAACTGTATGGATCGCAGTACCCGAACTACCTGCATAGTTCGCATCGCCGCTATAGGTAGCCGTGAGGAGCCTGGGTCCAGCTGTAGTGAAGACCACACTACAACTGCCGTTTCCGCTTGAGAGCGTGATGGTGCAGTTGGTGTCCGCGCCGGTGATGGCAACCGTTCCGGTAGGCATAATACCCGCTCCACTCACTCCAACGCTTACCGCGACCGAGTGGCCGGGGATGGACGGATCGGGTGTGTGAACAAGGATGATCGTCGTTGTGAATCCTGTGCCCGTGGAAACCGTATGGATCGCGGTCCCCGAACTGCCTGCATAGTTGCCATCGCCGCTGTATGTAGCCATCAGGGACTTAGAGCCAGCCGTGTTGAAAACCACATTACAACTACCGCTTCCGCTAACAAGCGTGATGGTGCAGTTGGTATCCGCGCCAGTGATGGCCACCGTTCCGGTCGGAGTGGTACCTGATCCACTCACGGAAACGTTCACCGCGACCGCTTGGCCGGGTGTGGACGGGTCAGGATTGTCGGCATTGATAGTCGTCGTGGTCACGTTTAGACCCGAAGCCGCAACGTTGATGTCCACCCAGAAGGCTGCATTGGCCTGGTTGCCGATGCCAAACTTAATGCCACTCGGATTTTGAAGCATCCAGTAGCCGCGGTAGTGACCGGCCGATGAGGATGCCGTCAGGCTAATTGAGAGGTCCGCAATCTGACCCGGCGCGACGTTGACAGGCAGATTGACAGCCGCCGGGCCGCCCATTGGCAACCCGCTGGAGAAAACCAGTGCGTAGGCGGTTGTCCAGGTGCAGGTGCCAATGTTCTTTAAGCGCCAGGTTTTTGTAAAGGCAGTGGAGGGTGCAAAAGAACTGCCATCCGGCACGCTGACATCGCCAACGAAGTAGGCCCAGTCACACCGGGATACGGGAACGGGCGTGTTTGGAACGCTCGTGGGCGGGATCGTCGGAGTCAGGGTGGGCAGAACACTAGTGGGCGTTAATGTTTGATACGGCATATTAGGTGTCACTGCCACTTGAGTTGTGAGTGCCTGTAATGTTTGAGCTGCGGCAGTATACATGGGGGCAAGTGTGGAGGCAATATCTGGTGTCCCGCGTCCACCGCAGGCCGAGGTGACAATGATCGCAGTCAGGCTAAGTACGATGAGAATATTCTTCCGAATCATCATGGCATTTCTCCTTCCATAAAACAGCCTTGAAATAGACGCCCTGCACGCCTGGGGAGTTCCCGTACTTCATTGCCGATCTTCTTCCGATTTTCTCCGAAAAAAAAGTGCGGCAGGCATAAGCACATTCCAGCGTCCGGTGACCAAAACCAGTGCTTGAATGGATTATAACGCGTCCTCGCGGACATTTCTAATCCATTATACAACATTTAGCTGGGGATTCAACAAGCTATTCGCGCAAGCAACTTGCCTTGGGGCGCAAGCCAACGTGCTATAATACAATCTGTTTATCCGCCTAAGTAGGATGTAGGTAGTACGACAATGTCACAAGGTGACATTGTCAAGTCAGATAAGGTTGCAGAGACGGCTCCTCGCGCCGAGTAGATGCTGCGCAAAGCACCCAGCCAAAGGCCTACTCGGCGGGCATGCCGTCGGGCATGACCACCCGAACCTCTTAACTAAACAGTATTAGCTCAAAAACCACACTGAAGAGAGAGACCATCCAAATGTCAAAGTTCGCTATAACGATAATGGAGCCTTGATGATGCCTGGGGATACAAGGTATTGTCTGCGAATAAGATCATGGACTGGCCAGATCTTCCTGGTTTTCATCGGGCTGGCGCTTGCGTTTTGCTTGAGTGCCTCACGCGCCTCGGCTGCCGCTTCCACGCCCTCGGGTCCGGATCGTGTCGCCGCGGTGGTCGTTGATTACACCTCCTACGAATGGTGGCTGACAAGCTGGCAAGATGACGAGGTCGTTTGTCAAATCTTCACGGACCACGAGGGCCTGCCGACCGGGAGCGATATCTACAAGGCTTGTGGCGAAGATCTTTACAACAAGTGGGCCGTCACCCCACCGTGTGAAGGACTCGAACAGGGGGATGTCTCTTCCAGTTGTCCCGGCTATTACCTGCACTATGCTGAATCTGCCCCAGCCAGGCGTAAGATCGGCGTGATTCTGCCTCCACCGGTCGTGTGGGTGTCGCTTGAAGGTTGTACCTCAGTCTCTTCCACGAATTATTGCGAACATTCGCCAACACTGGTGCTAAGCGGGGAAGAACCCTTGCCTAACGAGAAGATCACCGGCATCGAAGGCACCCTCGGCGGTGAGTCATTCACCTGTGATGCAATCTGTAAACTCCCGCTCAAAGCGACGGGAGAGGGTAGCGTTTCGGTGGATTTCTGGGCATATTCGAGTTACGGGGATAGCAGCCAGCCTTTCAAGGCCCAGGTGCGGGTTGTGGAGAATGAGGACAACGCCGCTGGGCAAAGCTGGTACGTAGATGTGCTCAGCCCGCAATGGGCTGGCGCTCCCCTGGCCGGCTGCGCCCAGACCTGGGAAGCCTTCCCTCCAGTCAGCGGGCCGCCGGCCTGGTTGACCACGCCTGAGGAGCCTGAAGAACTGGCTTCGAACATCCCCTATGCTTATTTGGCCGGCCATCTGATCCTCCAGGGCGCGGTGGATGTCAGCAACTGCCCGGATGCTGGCCTGCTACCGGGCGGCGCGGCCAGCCTTTGCGGCCAGGATGCGGCGCGGTCGGCTGTCCAGGAGTGGCAGAACAGCTTCGATGATATGATCCTCAAAGCAGCCCAGGATACCGGTATCCCGGCGCAGTTGCTCAAGAACCTCTTCAGCCGCGAGAGCCAGTTCTGGCCTGGGATCGTTACCAGCATCCCCGAAGTAGGTTTAGGGCAGTTGACCGATAACGGCGCAGATACAGCCCTGCTCTGGAACCCCTCATTCTACGAACAGTTTTGTCCGTTAGTGCTGCAGGATAGCGTTTGCCGCAAGGGATACCCCCATCTGAAAACCTCGGACCAGGCCACCCTGCGCGGCGCCCTGGTGCGCAGCGCGGACGCCTTCTGCGCCGATTGTCCGCTCAGCATTGACCTGCGGCAGGCGGACTTCAGCGTCAGCGTCTTTGCCGAGACCCTGGAGGCCAATTGCGGACAGGTTGGGCAAATCATCTATAACGATCTTCATACTGCTCCAGGCCAGGTGAGCAGCTACGAGGACCTGTGGAAGTTCACACTGGTCAACTACAATGCCGGGCCGGGCTGTCTTTCGATCGGGATAGAGAAGACTACGGCTGCGGGTGAACCACTGGATTGGGAACACCTTTCGCAGCACTTGACGCCGGTCTGCCAGGGAGCGATAGATTACGTCGAAGATATCAGCCAGTGATTTAATTAATCTTAAGGGGAATCTCTTGTCTGCGAAGTTTACAATGTGCTTTGTTATCGGGATGTTAACGCTTGCCGGAATGCTTGTCATGCTAACAACGACCGTGGATGCTGGCCCCGCTGCTCCAATCGTCATTACTCTGCCTTAGCCTGATGGCACGACCTTTCATGCGCGCGCTTGGGGCGATGAGTGGTCAAATGGAATGGAGAAAATCGAGGGATACACGATTTTGATTGACCCACAAAGCAAATACTGGGTCTACGCTGCCCCCACCTCTGACAGTAACCTGGCGCCAGCCATGGGAACTGAGGGGAAACTTATAGTTGGGAGGGATGATCCCAGCGAGTTGGTGAAGCATATTCGCCCACCAAGTGCCTCAATACCCACTCAAGAGTTTCCTCTGCAATCTCCATCCAAGGGACCGAATCTTGCGAAAGTCAATATAGGCACCCAGAAGATCCTGGTCCTCCTGGTAGGATTTCAGAATCGCGGTGCGGTGGGAACAGTGGCCAGCGATTGGAGTAACAAGGTCTTTAGGCCGACTGGCAGGGCCGCATCCCTTACGAACGCGCCCTGCAGTTGAGCGCTTCCACCGATGTGCTCTTTGCCACCTATGACCCGGCCATCCCCAACCACCGCTATTCCAGTCCCAATAAAACCTTCGAGACCATGATGCTGGGCAAGCCCACTGTGGTGGCGCGCGGGACGAACATGGATCGCATTATCCGGCAGGCTGACTGCGGTCTGGTGGTGCGGTATGGAGATGTAGAAGAGTTAGAAGCAGTCCTTTCCCGCCTGGCGGAGGAGCCAGGTTTGCGCCAGCGCCTGGGGGAAAACGGGCGTCGGGCTTACGAGGCCGCTTATGACTGGCATCTCATGCGCCAGTGCCTGCTCGCTCTGTACGCAGATTTGATCTGCATGAATCTGCGTTGATCCGCGCCCGATCATCTACATGCTGCCCGACCGGATCGCCAGGCTCTGTGATAGAATGGGGCGCAAATATTGGTCAAGATATGAACCGTATCCTCCTGGTCGCAAATACAGATTGGTATCTTTATAACTATCGCTTTTCCCTGGCCCGCCATCTGGCTCAGCAAGGCTTTGAAGCGGTGCTGGTCTCGCCGGCGGGCGAATACACGCGTGCGTTGCAGGAAAAGGGGCTGCGGTGGGTCGAATGGAGGGTAGGGCGTCAAACCCTGGCACCCTGGAAGGAACTCCGTTCGGTCTTACAATTGATACAGATTTATCACCAGGAGAAGCCCGTCCTGGTACACCACTTCACTGCCAAAGCGGTGACGTACGGCTCGCTGGCAGCGATCTTCAGCCGGGTTCCTTGCGTGATAAATAACATTACTGGCTTGGGATACATATTCATACGTCAGGATGCAAAGGCTCAAGCGCTCCGCCGGATGATCCAGGGTCTCTACTGGCTCGCCGGTAGGCATCCGAACTGTACCACGATCTTTGAAAACCCTGCCGATCGGGAATACTTCCTCTCCAACAGGTTGGTCTCTCCGGAACGCACCTGGTTGATTGAAGGGGTGGGGGTGGACGTGGATCACTTTGTTCCTCTGCCTGAGCCCGCAGGGGTGCCGGTGGTGGTGTTGCCGGCGCGGATGTTGTGGGATAAGGGCGTTGGTGTTCTGGTAGAGGCCAGCCAACTGTTAAAGAAGAAGGTTCAAGTTCGCCTGGCACTTGTAGGAAAACCCGATCACGGCAACCCGGGCACAATAGATGAGCCAACTCTGCGCCGGTGGGTTGAGGAGGGCGCGGTCGAGTGGTGGGGATGGCAGGCGGATATGAAAAGCGTGTACGCCCGGTGTCACATTGTTACCTTGCCCTCCTCCTATGGAGAGGGTGTGCCTACCGCCCTGCTCGAAGCGTCAGCATGTGCGCGGCCTATTGTCGCAAGCGACATACCCGGCTGCCGGGAGGTTGTCGTCCACGGTGAGAACGGCTTGCTGGTTCCTCCTGGAAATGCAGATGCCCTGGCGGAGGCCCTTGCCATTTTGGTGCATGACGCGGATCTACGGAGGAAGATGGGAAATGCCGGACGGCAGCGAGTGTTGGAGAGATTCTCGGACGATAGGATCAATGCTGCCACGTTCGCTGTCTATCACAAAGTCTTGAGCTCGAGCCACTGATCAATTCCCGTTCATCCGCGCTGCCGCAGCGAAGTCAAGAGCCAATCCTGCTTGCCCTTCTGGCCCACGAGTGGCGAAGTGGTCATGCGCCTTGGCGCTGTCAAGCGTCGTGCTGATCCTCTCTGTACTGTTCTGGTTGCTTTTGTATTGGTGGTCGTGCTGGAAGATGGCTGGCCGTTTTTTTCGCAGCAACGCTGGGGGTTGGGCGGAAGGTCATGGTCAGATTTCTAGCGCGACGCTGCGTTTGAAAGAATTTGAAATAATCGAGGCGCTGTAACCTGCAAGGAATATTCCTGCTCAACTTTCTTTCGCCCTGCCTTTCCCAAGTCGCTTCTCAGGTTGGCGTTCTGTGAGAGCATGACCAACGCTTGCACCCACTCTGCAGTGCTGGAAGCCAGAAAACCTGTTTTGCCCTGTTCAATGATACGCGAGTTCTGTCCTACGGGCGATGCAATTACCGGGAGCCCACACGCCATATATTGCACGAGCTTATAGCCACATTTTCCCCGTTCAAAAGGACCATCCGGCAAAGGCATGATGCCCACGTCAAAGGATCGAATATTAGCGACTTCAGTGTCCTCGCTCCAGGGGAGAAACTCTTTTTCCATATTTGGGAGCGGATCCTGGTTCCCGGCGCCAACTAGAACCAGGCGCATATTGATCTTCAAGCTGACTTCTTCCAGGGCATCCCTGATCAACCCCACGTAGGGAGCAGTGATTGGAGAGCCAATCCATCCAATTCGAAATTGTTCTCCTGTTTTCTCTCGGATTGAGTAGCGGTCAATATCCACCACACTGGGAAGGTATTCAATCCTGCTTGCCTCGGCATGGCGGGCACGTTCAGCCAGGTAATCATTGCCAACTACTACCGTGGTGGCATGGCGCATTACAGTGTCAATGCTTTTGCCTAGCAGGGCACGAATCAACGGATAGGCGTGCATGTCATAGCGGTGAAAAACAGCATCGTCGTAGTCTACAACGTAGGGAATGCCCCGGCGTGCCAAGAAGCTTTCAGCCCGGACCGGGAACCAGGGGAATAGTTCCTTTTCAACCCACAAGAGATCAAAGGAGCGGCTATTCATCAACCTCGCAACACGATTGATGTAAGCCATGACCACTGATAAGACCGACTGGCGTCTCCCGCTGTACAAACTACGAACATAATCGTCACTCAACAAAGAGGCAACCTGGAGTTCCACCCCGCAGGACGTCAGGTAAGGGATGTATTGATAGAACCGTACGCGGCTGCTGGCACCAAGTGAATTGTAACGGGTCAGGGTAAGGAGGCGCATTTTCTATCCCCTTCGTAATTCTCTCAGCAGGCGTGGCAGTGTTCTTACAAACATTCCATAAGCCCGCAGGGTTTCGATAAAGTTTTGCCCCGACAGATTGATGAGGCTCCATCCCAGGCGGGTCCAAAATTCTATCCCCAAGGATGTAAGTAAAATACCCCAAGCAGTTGGCATGCCAAAATGTTTTGCCACATAAAGCACGCGACTCTTCAGCATGTAAGATAATCGCCTGGCCTTTACCTGGTTAGAGGCGCCTCCACCATAGTGAAGAGCTTGAGCATCGGTCAGGTAGTAGCTCTTCCAGCCTGCCTGCTTGGCTCGATAGGCAAAATCAAGGTCTTCGAAATACATAAAAAAACGTTCGTCAAACCCACGTAATTCCTCGAACACCCTCCGGCGCACGAGAAAGAAGGCGCCAGTCACCTGATCCACTTCACGGCTCTCTCGATGGTCCCAATCGGTCATGAAATGGGAAGGGAAACGACGCGGCCACAGGCGGTCGAGGCCGAGCATTTGATAAAACAGAGAGCCTGGCGTAGGAAAACGAGCCACGTTGCGCTGGATAACCCCTTTTTTATCAACAAGCTGGATGCCGAGAATACCAACTCGTTCATTTCGCCTCTCTTCCAGGAAACGAAATGCTTTCACCAGACTATCCGGAAAGAGCCTGAAATCGGGGTTGAGGAAGAGAATATATTCAGATCCCCCAACTTTCGCTCCCTGGTTACAAGCGTATGCAAAACCTTTATTCTCATGATTCCTGATTATGGCAAGAGGAAGCGGCAAACCTTCCAGGTTGTCCGCAGAACCATCCGCCGAGGCGTTGTCTATCACGACACATTGGTGCAATTGATTAACAGACGCCGGGCTTGCAGGCAAAATGGATTGCAGACAATCCCGCAGTTGAGGCCCAGTGTTCCAGTTAACAATGACAATATCCAAATTAATCATTTCGACCCCCCTCGGTCCCCCCATTTCGAAGTTCACCTGTGCCTGCGGCACTGGCGCAGGCAGAAATGGGGGGATGAAAGGGTGGTAGGATGACATGGTCTGTCTGACTTTACGAATGTGGTAACCCAGCAGGTATGGTTGCAGCCAGCCACTTTCCATTTTACTCAATAGTTCCGCGCTGCTGGTCTTGCGGGTTTTCTGGATCTCCTGGCGTTTACGCAGAGCACGAGGAAGTTCACGCAAGGCATCCCTCTTTGCCTTCCATAATACACCTCCACGCCCTCGGAAAGTGTAATTTGCTTGATATATAAAATTGGCCATCAGGTGTGCCGGCAAAGCTTCCCATAATAAAGCAGATGGCATGTTTTGGACAAACGACCAGATGAAATTCCTTTGCCAGTGGTAGAGCGCAAAATCGCTTTGAGCCCCAAGAGTGGCCGAGCCGACATGTTGTACGACCGCATCCGGCACATACAGGCACCGAAAGCCCTGCGAGCGCAAGCGGAAACCCAGGTCTACGTCTTCATGGTAACTGAAGAAATCCTCATCAAATCCGCCCACCTGCAAGAACGCCTGGCGTGAATACAGTGCGGCCGCTGCGCAAGGGCTGAACACTTCTTCTGATTCCAATCCGAAGGTGGCCGCTGGGAAGCCAGCATAACGCCTCCAGGCCAAACCGCTGATGTGGAGTGCATCTCCGGCGCCATCCAACAGTTGTGGAGAGTTGGCTTGTAGCTGGCGGGAAGCAAAAGAAGAGTACTCCGGGTGATGTTCCGTTGCCAAAAGCAGCTTTTCCAGCCAGTCTGGTTCAGGGAAAGCATCGGAATTGAGCAGGGCCAGCCACTGCCCCTGGGCCAGACGGGTGCCAAGGTTGTTGGCGGTTGCAAAGCCCAAATTTTTATTTAATCGAACAACTTTAAGGTCGGGCCAATCCTGTTCCAGCCCGTCTACTGAGCCGTCAGTAGAACCATTATCTATCACCAGGACTTCGAAATCAGTAAAAGTCTGGTGCGCCAGTGCCTCGAGGCATCGTGGCAAGTGCTTTATGCCATTCCAGTTCACAATGATTATGGTTACACTAGAATGCATCACGCCTTTTGAAAAATCTTAATGATTCTCCATAGATCCCACATTCCGCAGTTGCAATGCAAAAACCAAAGATATAGACAAAGAAGCATTTTTCACAAGGAAGCGCCACATCTTGGATGGTTATAAATAGGCAGCAACGCCGAATTTGAGCGATTCAGGATAAATATAGCGAAAATTCGTTCAGGGGTGCGGAATGTGGGATGGATCGCTGTAATGATCGCCATATTTTGAGGCAAGTCTTCGACAAAAGTGAAGTTTCAACTCCATCTGATGGTATTATGGCTACTCTCAACACTAAATACATTAAATCACAGATTTAACAACTGAACGCTTCATGGCGGCTGCTTTAGTCGATTCTTTTTTGGATAATTCTCCCAGTCGGTTTTGAAGTTAATGGTCCTGGAACAGAGAAGCTCATAAGACCAGCGACAATTCCGAGTGCAACTTCAACAGCCGTGAATAGCACGCGATGAACAGTAGCAAGAATCACTGCCTGCCCGGCTAGCAACATACCGTTCAGGAACCAAGCCAGAGCCAACTCGCGAACACCTATTCCGCCTGGTGCAAAAATAACAATATAACCTATCGCCCAACTTAGAGCAAATACGCTCACAGCCAGTAGAATTGTACTGAAATCAATCTCATGGAACAAGAAGGCGAAACTAAGCCCAAATGTCAACCAAACGCCAAATTGGATTAGCATAAGTTTCAAAACAATCCACACTTTTTGCGGGCGCGGACAACTCACAAAAAATTTTTCAACCACATAAAGTACGGCAAACCATAAACCTATTAGAAGTATTGCGATACCAATTCTTAAAAACAGAGGTAAGTTTATTCCAACCTTTGAAAGCAATCCTTGACTACTATTAAATGAGATCAAGTACACACTTAAACCAAATGCCAGAGCTCCGCACACCAACCAAATCGATTCTATAATCAGCGCTTTGCCCGATTTTTTCATGGTAAGATCCCGACTATGATAAACATTAAACCGGGCAACAAAATGCCAGACACCGCCAGGTAAATACTTGCCTAATTGTGTAAGCGAGACTATTTTGAATGCATCGCGGTATGAGATGATGCCTCCTTCTGCTTGGATTGCATCTTTGGAAAGAAATACAAAAAGTAATTTTCCAATAACAAAAAACATGGCGGAGATAAAAATATTGATAACAGGAATAGCTTGCACATAATCTGTAATATTGCTCCAGCGAGTGATTAAATAATATCCACCTGCTAGCAAGACAAAAACAATCCATAACCATTGTACAATTTTTATGATCTGCTTATTCTTCAAGGAAGTTCCTCAGGTATTCAAATTGGGTGTTTGCTGATTTTAGAACAGCTGGCAAATTAGCCTCCATGCGCACATGAATTTCGGCATTATTGTCTAGTAATTCCTTCAACAAGCTGGTTAAGTCCCGACTCTTATCTTGATAATCTACAACAAAACGCTCTAGATCAAATGCTTTCATTGCTTCCATATATTTGTGTCCCCAACCAATAACGAGTGTGGGAATACTGAGAGCAAGGCCGGAAACCATTGCATGAAAACGAGAAGTAACCAATACATCTGAAAGTCTCACAATCTCACGAATGCCCCTCGAGTTAATATCAAATTCAATCCAAGTAAAACGCTTGTATAGTGAAAGGGGTACGGAAAATCTAACCTTTGTTCGTATTGCACTAACAGCATGAATATCATTATTGCGTGTTTTTTTGGAGCGCTCTCGCGATGCATTTGGAAAGACTATGTAGTAAGAATTGGGTGTGTCGACGTGCTTTACCATTTCCAATAGTGCTTGCGTGTAGCTAATTTTGCTGGAATTTGACTTTTGAAGCACTAACTCGCTGGGTGCTATCGATATTATACGATTGCCTTGACGTCGGATAACAGTCATCTTTTCAGATAATTGGTGGACGGCAAGTTCATTTTCGCAAGATAGGCTGTATTCAGGTGTATACAAGAAGGCAATATCAGTTGCCAGAGAAAACTGTGTTATTTGCAGCCCTAATTTTTGTTGTAGATAGCTGCATGTTTTTTCGCCGCGCCCAAAAATAAACCGACATCTAGAAAGAAAGATTTTTGCTAACGAGCGTATCACCGGGTTCTTGAAAGAGCCTGCTGCCTGCGATAGTTTGATTACCGGCGTACCCAGCAACATAGCAGGCCAGATTGTGAGAATATTGTATGGCAAAAAGATAAGACGGCCATCAGAAAATGTTATACCCCCAATATCAAGTAGAACGTCTGCTTGGTGCACAGCTTTCATCGCACCCGTAAGCTTAACCGGTAAACTGCACTTTTGTGCGCCCCAAAATAGCAATGCCTCTATGGTATAGATGATTAATGCTTTAGGGCGACTATCAAAAAAAACCAGGTTTTTCTCCGGCACTAATAACCGATCCTTTTGGGGGTAGGGCGTAAAAACAACAAAGTAAGCACCAGGAAAATTGGTGCGAATTTTTCCAAGAGTAGTTACTAACATGGCCTCGGCACCGCGATTTCCCCAAATCGATCCACCTATGATCGCTATAGTTAGTGATTTTGCCATGTTACAATACCTCCAAAGCCTTTAGCAAATATAGATAAATCTTGATGACCGGCTTGGGGAGCTTATATAATAATTTCCGACCCTTGTCAGTGTTTGAAAGACGGTAGTTTGTCATGATAATCATGGCAATAATAAAATCTACTGGTCGGACATGTTCCCCAATATGGTCGGCAATTTTGATACCTAACCAACGCCCGGCGCGTGCCCGCGCAGTCACATTATAGTGCAATGGAAGCGAACGTGATTGAGCATCACAGATCAATTCAATAGGAGCCTGTTCTCCAGCTATTACGCCAGCGTTTAGAGCTTGGTCTAGTATGCATTGTGCCCGCTCGGAGCGAATAATTATGGCATTGTGCTTGATGGGGTTGTCTTTCATTGACATCAACCACACATCTCCTACTGATATATCGCTCTCATAGCCAGTATGATCGGGACAATGCAAGCACTTACGGGTGCAGAAAAAATATAAATTCTGGTAATCGCTAAAAGTGCTAAATGGTCTGTCCGTTTTTGTTCCATCTTCAAAAGTTGCTTGTAGGCGACCACGCCAATGTCCTGAGCGATAACGAAAATCTGTCAGACTGACACCGGCCGGCTTTAACTTTCGTACTACCAACTGGGTTAACTCTGGATCAGAGACGTGTCCGCAGAAGAGCGTGATTTTAAGGACAATTTTGTTTCGGAATGCCGGATTATTCTGAGCCAAGCGAGAAACCAAACTTGTATCACATGGCAAAAGTACCAAAGCCAAGCGACCGTTAAAATCCTTGATCAGTGGCACCGCATCATGTGCAAAATCAGTATCTATATATTTACTGCCCTGAGCAAAGAGTAATTCGTCACGATTTTTCGCAATCAGATAACGTGTCTTTACTTCATTGCACTCAACATAGGACATGCAAACCAAAGCACCATCAATCTCTCCTTGTTCGAGGAGGTAGGCCAATAAACTGGTTATTGTTCCACCTGAAGCTGCTTGCGCACGAACATCATTATCGGCAGCATACAACAACCAGGATTCGCGATGGCTTCCAATGTATTTTTGAATTTCATCTGGCGACCATTGGTGTTTAAGTAAGCGATCAACCCATTTATTCAATATATTCTCTCCACAACAATTTCAGCAATAGTCTTTCTACATGCAAATTATTTTTCATATCTGGACTTTCTTACCACATATAATATTTTATCTTGATTGAGCCGCAATCGGTTCAACATGTCTGCAATCAGTGCCATTAATAACACTAACAATCCAAAAATAATAAAACCCAATCCAATAAAACCCGTGTTTTTATAGGGAGAAAAACTGTGGGTAAGCGCATAATGCCCTAATAAAAATGCCTCAAAGCTGCCGCCGATGATTAATAAGATGCTTCCCAGTGTACCAAATACCTGGATAGGGCGATAATCCAGCAAAACCCGGAGTATGATCTTGGTAGTTTGTAAAGCATAGTGGTAGATCGAGGGGGCTACCCGCGATTTTCGTTCAGGATAATATTTCACCCTGATGGGATGTTCTACAACTTGCAGCCCCTGGTACACCACAGATAATATCGTCTCGTGAGTATAAGTGAATTCCCCAAACAGGTTCAACCTAAGTAAAGCCTCCCGACTATAAGCGCGATATCCGCAGGAGACGTCTTTAAACTTTTGATTACTAACATAGCTAATTAGTTTTGAAACCTGCTGGTTACCCCAATATTTTATGCGGGACATATATTCAGGCATTCCCGACATAAAACGACTGCCGATTACCATGTCTGCCTTATTACCAATAATTGGTTCAATCAAGGCGGGAATTTCTTCCGGATCGAACTGACCATCGGCATCAATGCTAACCAGGATATCCGCCCCATGATCCAGGGCGAATTGTACGGCCGAGTGAAAAGCTGCCCCTACCCCCCGGTTCCTCCCATGGGAGATAACTTGCGCTCCTGCAGCAAGCGCAAACTCGACTGTCTTGTCAGTGCTACCATCGTCTATGACAAGATATTGAATAATATCAATATGGTCCAACAATCGAGGAAGGTTTCCAATAACGTGTTGAATATTACCTGCCTCGTTAAGTGCGGGCATATAAATGATTAACTTCACAAATTTCTCCTTGGTTCAATCTCAACCCAGACATACAGCTTGCTTGCCAATCCTGTTATTGTCACGGGTAAATTGAGCCCAAGAACTCGCGGGCAATGTGCGCCCGGATGGCGTGGAATCCGGAAGTAAGATCCAAAATTTTACGCCCGCACACGTAGCTCGCCAGCCAATTATAAATGGAATTTGCAAAAATGCGGTGAAGGGAGGCTTCTGTCTCTTTGTTGCGGGCACCCACGACCATGTCATATGTTTTTAGGCTTTCTAGAAGAAGTGGGATATCCTCAGGGCTGTGTTGACCATCGCCATCCATAAGCACCAAGGCTTTCCCATAGGCATAGCAGATGCCGGTCTTGACCGCCGCACCGTTTCCCAAGTTGTAGGGGTGGGAAACGACCCTGGCCCCCGCCTCCCCGGCTACCTGAGCAGTGGCGTCTTGAGAGCTGTCATTGATAACCAGCACCTCATACCGCAATCCCAAGGGCGTCATCGTCTGGTGGATGCGCTTCACCACCTGGGCAATCACGGCTTCTTCGCATTAAGCAGGGATGACCACGCTCACGTCCAATGTGTCTCTGCGAGTTTCCTCTATTCCCAAAAGCTCATTTGTCACAATTCACCTCTCTATATCCTGGTCAACTTCGATATCGACGAAACTCTCTCCACCCCGAAATGATTTCAGGGATTGAGCAAATCTGACCAGCCCATGTGGTTTGCGTTCCCGGCGGAGCCTGACTGCGAGGACCACACCGACAACAATCAGGCCCGCGAGCGAGGTCAAGGAAATACCCAAGCCAATCTTGAAGGAAAGCGGCTGATAACTCATGACAATCGTATGAGTACCTGGGCTTACAACTACGCCACGCATGTCACAATCGACGCGATAGATTTTCGCGGGTGTGCCATCCACAATAGCCTGCCAGCCGGGATAGTAAGTGTCACTCAAGATCACCATCGATGTTGTCTGCTGAATAACAGCATCAATCACAATTTCGTTCGTGGAATATTCGCGAATCGTGGCAACCGATCCGGTATCATCTCCGTATAGGTTTAAATTTGAATCATCTACGACGGCTTCAAGAAAAGGATCAATCTGGCTTAAAGTTGAAGCACAAGCCTCCTGATTGGAATATATCAATTTATTTACTACTAATGCGTCCAGATTTCATGGGTTGATAACCAGAGGTTTTTCGCAAATCGCGTATGCGCCCACTCGCAAAGCCAAACGGCAATGGGCATCGTGCAAGTAATTAGGAGAACACACGGTAACATAATGAATCCTATTCTCTTCAGGTCCCCGGCGCAATTTCTCCAGGTGACGATCAAAACGTTCGATTTCGGTGAAAAAGCGGGTATCAAACGAATATTGGTCCAACTGGCCAACCGAATCATGAGGATCTGCCGCAGCAACCAAACGATTTCCCGTATCCCGAATGGCTTTTAAATGACGCGGAGCAATATAGCCAGCCGCACCAATGAGGGAAAAATTTTTCATAATTTACAATCTCACTACTTTAAGATGATGTTTACCTGTCTGACCAAGCGCATTTCTGGTGTCAATAATCAGAGATGCATCTGCCAAAATGGCCTGGTAGTCATAGCTTTTATGATTAGTTACAATTACTACTGCATCCGCAGCCCTTACTTCAGCCATCAGATCCGGCACAGATTCCATCTCCCAACCATCATTTTTGATATAAGCCACATAAGGATCGTGATAAACTACCTCAGCCCCCTTACTTTTCAAGAGGTGGATTACATCAAGCGCAGGGCTCTCGCGTATGTCATCGATATCCGGTTTATAGGCGACGCCTAACACGAGAATACGACTACCCTTCACCGACTTGCCCCGATCATTCAGAGCATCTTGGACCTTGCCAACTGCAAAACGGGGCATATTGGTATTTATTTCACTAGCAAGCTCAATGAAGCGCGCATTATAGTTTAACGCTTTCATTTTCCATGACAAATAAAGTGGATCTATAGGAATGCAATGCCCGCCTAACCCGGGTCCGGGTGTGAATTTCATAAAACCAAAAGGCTTTGTTGCTGCAGCATCAATCACGTCAAACACATCCACCCCTAGCCGATCACACATAATTGCTAATTCGTTGACCAACCCGATATTAATCATGCGAAAGGTATTTTCCAGCAACTTGGCCATTTCTGCTATCTCTGTTGATGAGACTCGCACCACCGTGTCGAGTGCCTGGGCATACCAAGCTTCTGCTACGTCCGAGCAGTCCTCGGTAATACCTCCGATTACTTTTGGAGTATTCTTGGTAGTCCAATCGGTGCGGCCTGGGTCAACACGTTCAGGAGAAAAGGCAATGAATAAATCCTCTCCTGCCCTAAGCCCTGACACGCCTGAAAGCCGAGGCAAAACCAGCTCACGTGTAGTCCCAGGGTAAGTTGATGACTCAAGCACCACAACCATTCCTGGATGGACAAATGGCGCCAATCCTTCAGTAGCTGAAATAATAAAGGAAAGATCAGGATCTCCAGTCTTTTTAAGGGGCGTAGGCACACAAATCGAGACAGCCTCGACATCTTTGCAAATGGCGAAGTCAGTGGTTGCAGAGAGTTTACCAGAACGCACCAATTGTGCCACTTTCTCAGAGGGCACATCCAGCACATAGCTCTGTCCTCGGTTAATCATCTCGACTTTTTCAGCCACCGGATCTACCCCGATTACCTTGAAGCCGGCTTCTGCAAAAACAACAGCCAGAGGCAAGCCAACATAACCGAGACCAAGAACGGCAATTGTAGCAGTTCTTTGCTTAATTTGGTCGAGCAGATGCGATTTTGTAGACATTTAGACACCTGATGATGAAAATTAATGAACTCTACCCAAAGTTCATCTCTGACAAAGGAGCGGCGAATCACAGCTATCTAGGCAATCTGAATTGCCAAGATGTAATATCTGGTGTGAAGTTACTATAGGTCAAACACCATTAATCATCCTTTTTGGACAAGGAAGTAAAAAGCCCCCCACAGCTTGTTGCGGGGAAACGATATAATTTTCCTTAATAATAAAACAATTTAAGCTATTCGGCATAGTGTAATTGCTTATATTCTTTTTGTCAAATCCTATGTTCTTGTACATATTTCCTTATCGGTTCTTCACTCCATTGTTGCCCTACCGTACTCACATAATCCCCATCTGTCCAAATATTGCCGGCATGAAGTAAATCCATGTTATTTTTTTTTGGAAAAAGAAGAGCGATAATGTGTTATCCTGTCCAGGTATAGGACAACAAACCAGGCCAATCATTTTTTATTGTTTGATAATTCACGTTCATAAGGAAAGAACAAATTTGGAACGAACTCTGATCCAAGAAGCAATCTATCCAGCGATCATCATCACTATATCCCTACGGTCAGTTGAATGATTTTCCTGTAGACTGCGAGTTTCCTCTATTCCCAAAAGTTCATTTGTCACAATTCACCTCTCTATATCCTGGTCAACTTCGATATCGACGAAACTCTCTCCACCCCGAAATGATTTCAGGGATTGAGCAAATCTGACCAGCCCATGTGGTTTGCGTTCCCGGCGGA